>ENA-OUOG01000014-OUOG01000014.1-marine-metagenome-genome-assembly--contig:-NODE-14-length-186708-cov-6.130370_pt1 | contig 186708 bp, 177 predicted proteins | sample MGYA00248635_ERZ508505 | MGnify/ENA primary metagenome ERZ508505 (study PRJEB26176, sample SAMN06267871) | marine metagenome | isolation source: Saanich Inlet, British Columbia, Canada | place: Pacific... | reverse complement strand
TACGTCAGTGAGTTATGCGAATAACGTAAAGCAAATGGGTACATGGGCATTTAATTTATCCTATTTCAATTATGGCCGTTTCGATAGTTATGATGAACAGGGTGGATACCTCGGTGAGGTAAGTGCAAAGGACTATGCCTTGAGCATAGGGTATGCCATGCAGTTTGGCGTTTTCTCTGCTGGAGCTAGTGCGAAGGCAGTTGTTTCTGATCTTGCTGGGTTTCGTGCTTCTGGGCTTTTGGTAGATCTTGGAGGCACATTCAGGCATCCAGAAAAGGACATGACCATTGGATTGGCCATTAAAAACCTCGGCTTGCTCTTCGCAGATTTTGAAGACAACAGCAATAGCCAATTGCCTTTGGATGTACAACTGGGTTTTAGTTATAAGCCAGAATTTATGCCTTTTCGCTTTTCCCTGACCACGAAAAACACCTTACGTGATGACTTGGTTTACTTTAATCAACAGAGCAATGGCTTTGGTCAAGTGGAGGCTCCAGGGTTGAGCGAAGAGATATTTAGGAGACTGGTCATTGGTACTGAGCTTTTGATCTCCCCAAGTTTCCAATTGAGAGTGGGATACAACCATTTGCTTAGGCAAGAGTTGAAGTTGGAGAATGCAACCGGAGGAGCAGGACTCTCTTTCGGATTTATGTTTAAAGTAAAAAGAGTGGAGTTCGCTTATTCTAGAGCACTCTATCATGTGGCAGGAGGTAGCAATACCTTTCAACTCATGATCAACACAAGCGAGCTCATTAAACGAAAGACAAATGATTGATCAACAGTTTTTAACACCACGCCAGATCGTGGCTGAATTAGATAAATACATCATCGGGCAGGCCGATGCTAAAAAGAATGTGGCCATTGCCTTGAGGAACCGATGGAGACGGATGCATGTCAAGACAGAGATGCAAAAAGAGATCGTTCCTAATAACATTTTATTGATTGGTGCTACCGGTGTGGGAAAAACGGAGATCGCTCGCAGGTTAGCAAAGATCGCCGACGCACCATTCACTAAAGTAGAAGCATCGAAGTTCACCGAAGTAGGTTATGTCGGTCGGGATGTTGAAAGTATGGTCCGCGACTTGGTCGAACAATCGGTTAAGCTGGTGAAGCAAGGTCAAAAGGAAAAAGTCAAAGAGCGCGCACAGCAAAATGTAGAAGATATCATATTGGATGCATTAATTCCTCCAGTCAGGAATGTTTCTAAACCAGCGGGATATCAGCAAGAGGATAAACCTGCTTCAGAAATGACCGATGCTGAGTTGAATGAAAAAACGCGCGAGCGGTTTAGAGAAAAAGTAAGGTCTGGTGAGATTGATGATCGGAAGATCGAAATTTCAATCTCAGCAAATCAAGGAAATTTAGGAATGATCGGTGGAGGCATGGATGAAGCGTCTATGATCAATATCCAAGAGATGATCGGCAATATGATGCCCAAGAAATCTAAGAAAAGAAGGGTAACCATTGCTGAGGCTAAAAAGATCTTACTGGAAGAGGAGAGTTCGAAACTCATTGATATGGATGAGGTGAAGGAAGAGGCCATTCGTAAAGCAGAGAACACGGGCATCATTTTCATTGATGAAGTAGATAAGATCGCAGGAGGAGGAAAGAAGAACGGTGGTGGCGGACCAGATGTGAGCCGTGAAGGTGTTCAGCGCGACTTGTTACCCATAGTTGAAGGCTCTGCTGTCAACACAAAATATGGTGTGATCAATACAGACCATATCCTTTTTGTAGCGGCAGGGGCATTTCATGTGTCAAAGCCTTCAGATCTGATTCCAGAGCTTCAAGGACGTTTTCCAATTCGTGTAGAACTGAATTCGTTGACTAAAGAGGACTTTTATCAGATCTTGAAAGAACCAAAAAATGCCTTGACCAAACAGTACCAAGCATTGATTGAATCCGAAGATGTCTCATTAGACTACACAGATGAGGCCTTGCACGAGATCGCAGAAATTGCTTTTCATGTGAATGAAGAGGTGGAGAATATCGGTGCAAGAAGATTGCACACGGTCATGAGTAAGCTGCTCAATGATATCCTATTCGACATTCCTGAAGAAATTCCACCAAATGCTAAAGTTTCTGTAACCAAAGAAATGGTGCGAGATAGACTGAGCGGTTTGGTTAAGGATAGAGACTTGAGTGAATTTATTTTGTAGTCAGTACTTCTGGTTATTTAGTGCTCAAGGCTTATTCGTTTTTGATTTCGGAAAGTCATAGTAGAAGCTATTGCCAGTGGAGTTGAGAATATTTTTCCAGGAGTCAGTTTCAAATTGAATGCCGCAGACCGCACAGGTGGGTAGATTCCATAGGTCAAGTTCGCTCAGGCTGTTGATAAGGTCTGTTAACCCTGGGTTATGCCCGAATAAGGCAATCGTTTCGAAACGATCATCAGTTGATGAGACCAGCTGCCGAATGGTAGTTGAAGAGGCATGGTAAAGGCGTTCATCTTGCTCGACTTTATGCGCTGGTAAGCCAAAGGCTTTTGCGTGTCCAATAGCCGTTGTGATGGCCCTTTTGGCAGGGGAAGACAAGAAAAGGTCGATTCTTATGCCTTGATTTTTTAATCTCTCGGCCATGTCTGGAAGATCTTTTTCACCTCGTTTATTTAATGGGCGATCGAAGTCTGTAAGTGCAGGGTAATCCCAACTAGATTTCGCGTGCCGGATAATTAACAGTCTTTTCACATTGGAATAGTTGGAAGCTTAGTTCTTATGTCTACCTTTGGTCTTTATTCAATTTATTACAATTTATTATGAAAACAGGTACCGTAAAATTCTTTAATGATGAAAAAGGTTTCGGATTCATCGTTGACGATGAGGACGGAAGCGAGGTGTTTTTGCACATCTCAGGCACAGTAGATGAAGTGACCAAAGGTGACTCAGTGTCTTTCGAAATCACAGAGGGCAGAAAAGGCCCAAATGCAACCAATGTCAGAAAAATATAATTACGATTTATAGATTTTTGATTACCAACCCTGACCTTAGTGTCAGGGTTTTTTATTTCTCATCAATCGCTAATATTCCTGTTAGTTATTCCAAATGCTATCAGCGGTGTAATAACCACCTTCTCTCTCCCAAAACTTTCCATTCAAGAAGCGATAACCTTTATCCAGTTGATTGATCTCCATCATTTCTAACTCACTTAATGGAATCTCAGCAGAAGACAAGTTGGCTTTAAGGCGTTCAGGGTTGACTGACTTTGGAATAACGGCAGTGCCTCTTGCCTCAGCCCATTTGATCAAAATTTGCGCAGGATGGACGTCATGATTTTTTGCAATGGCTCTGATCTGAGGAATTTCAAAAAGATCTGGTTCATCGGATCCTTTCATACCTGCTGCTCTATCGCGAGACCCTAAAGGTGAATAGGCAGTGTAAAGGATCTTATGCTGCTTACAGAATTCAACGAGTTCGAGTTGAGCCAATAAAGGATGTGACTCCACCTGATTCATCTCTGGTATTATTGAACCCTTGTCTATTAAGAGTTGAAGTTTCGGAATGTTGAAATTCGAAACACCGATATGTTTGGCCAATCCTTTTTCAACCAGCTGTTCCATGGCTTTCCATGTGTCGATGAGTGGATATTCATCTAAACTTGCAAATCCTGAAGCATCTTCTGAAAAGGTAACGCCATGTTTGTGTGCGATGGGCCAATGCATCAAATAGAGGTCGAGATAGTCAAGTTGCAGTGCATTTAAGGTTTCTTTGATGCCTTTTTCCACATCCTCGGGTGCATGGAAAGAATTCCACAATTTCGATGTGACAAAAAGTTCTTCTCTGGTGATGTCGCCATCAGCAAAGGCGTCTCTAAATGCATTGCCGATCTCCGCTTCATTCTGATAGATCCATGCGCAGTCAATGTGCGTATAGCCAGCTTTGATTGCTGCCCTTACGGCGGCGTATACTTCACCTGGTTCTGATTTCCATGTGCCTAAGCCAATAGCGGCTAGTTTATCTCCGTTTCTGAATGTGAGTTGGTTCATATGTCTTTGATCACCGTTTTATTTATCAACATGAAGCTGAAGAAAGCGTTCAAGTCTTCTTCAGTTTTTTAATCTCATTATGAAAAGTTAAGCTTCCTTTTGAATTAAACGCTCAGCGATGTATGAAAAATCAAGTTGAGTTGATCATGCGGCCTTAGCAGATGAGTAGGTGTCGGCATTATTCGCAGAAAGAATGATGAGACGACTCGTTAGAATGCAATGATGCTAACACACCCTGCCTTGGCTATGCATCTAGAGACTCAAATTATGAGTACTTTCAAGGTACTGAAACGTGCGTTATGAATGGGAAAAAGTTTTCAACCAGGGAGCTGAAGCGCTCAAATACTGGATGGTCTGAGGTCCATAGCTCATGAGGTATGCCGTGAATAGCATAAGCCGATGGAGAAATAACTCATTATGACAGATATACAGCTCATCATACTTTATTCATTGCTTGCGGGTTCAACGATTTTTCTTGGAGGCATCCTCTCACATTATTTTGGTGATCATGTTAAAAAAGGGCTGGTCAAGTCGGAAATTATCCATGGCTCCACTGCATTTGGTGGAGGTATTCTGATCGCAGCCGTTGGATTGGTATTGGTGCCTGAAGGGATGCAAGCCTTTACGTTGATTCCTATTATCCTCTGTTTTTCCGCAGGAAGCCTTTTCTTCTTTTTTGTAGATCGATACATGGAAAAGAATGGAGGAACCATGGCGCAGTTGTTGGGTATGCTTTCTGATTTTGTTCCCGAAGCAATAGCCATGGGTGCAGTGTTTTCAAGTAATCCAACCTTAGGGGTTTTACTGGCGGTGATTATTGCAATTCAGAATTTACCTGAATCATTCAACGCATTCATTGATCTTAGAACGCGCTATAGTACTCGAAAAAGCTTGTTTATTCTCTTTCTGCTAAGTCTTTCGGGGCTTGGCTCGGCATTGGCTGGTTATTACTTTTTAGCGGATAAACCAATGGCCGTGGGCGGACTCATGTTGTTTTCAAGCGGTGGCATTATTTATTTGATCTTTCAGGACATTGCCCCAATGTCTAAGTTGAAAAAGAATTGGATTCCGGCACTCGGAGCGAGCCTGGGGTTTCTAGTTGGAATGATTGGAGTACAGGTCTTGGCCTAAGGAATAAGAGACGAGGAAAGGAGCTTTAGTCGGTTATTGGGAAAGTCTTAGCATACAAAAATGGGCATTTACTTCTTGCAAAGTAAACCCCCATCTCAAAAGATGAATACCGTAGTGTTCAACTAATGCCGAGCTATTGTTATTCTGACTGCATTTTAGCACTGTACTTCTTGAAAAGTGAGTTTTCAAATGCTGAAATAATGCCCTCTTTGCTTTTTCCATTCAACTTTTTCAAGATCGAATTTTCCGAGTTACCTGAGCACTAGTCCTGGTGATGAACACCTGTCTTTTATCTTTCACTTGGTAGGATAAAGGTAGAAGGGATTACTGAAGATACCGATGATATTGGTCATCAGCGCTGGTGATTTAGATTAAATCCAGTGCGGATGAAAGCGCATGCTTTTTCAATAAGCATCTGTTTTTGTGTGGTCTAAAGAAGGAGGATACATGAATAAGCATGACTTTGCTTAAGGGAAGGATTATTCCTTTTCGAATCGGCCGTGCCTTTCAAGAATTTTAATACGATAAGTAACAAGTTTTGTCTGGGGCTTCAGTCTGTAGGAGGATTTCTCCATGCCATAGTGTGGAAGACTACTTTCACCACTTTTGAACGGAGTCATTCTGTTGGTGATCAGTCTTAGTGCCTGTTCAAGGGCCTTTTGGTCAGTGTTCAATTCTTCAAATTCACCATGGATGACAACGCTACGCCAATTGGCTAAGTCATCTATTTGATCTACCTCGAAGCAAACCTTAGGATTCTTACGAAGCAGGTCAATTTTCTTACCCTCTTGTGTATGTCCATAGATGAACTCACCATCATAGGCGTAGGCTATTGGAACAACGTACGGATTGTCTTGACTGGAGCAACCTAACCGACCAATCAGCTTAGACCTTAAAAAGGTATCGATTTGCTGCTCGTCTAAAATACCTAACATGATTCAGCCGTAAATATTAATGACTCGATTCAACCCTTTAATATTCAATACTTCGATGTTTCTACCATCAAGATGAATGAGTTTTTCAGACTTGAATTCTGATAACAACCGAATGACGGTTTCCTTTGCCGTTCCCACAAAATTGGCCAATTCCTCTCTGCTCAGGTCAATACCATGCCCATCATTGAGATAGGTGGTATTAAGCGAGAGTAGGCTTTCGGCAAGTCTGCCTCGTACGGGTTTATAGGCCATAGAAACGATTCTTTCTTCGGCTTCCATAAGGTCTTTACAGAGTAAACCGGTGAAAAAATCGGTTGCCTCATCAGACTTGAATATCTCCATAAAATCAGCTTTGGGTATGAAAATGAGCATGGCATCCTCAACCACTGTAGCACCAGAAGAGTATCTTCTGTCAGCTAATAGGTCTTTATAACCTAAAAACCTTCCGGCACCTGCAATAGTCAAAATCTGTTCTTTACCATCGCTGCCATATTTAAATACTTTTACTTTTCCTGAACTCACATAGAATAAGCCATGTGGCATACTGCCAATGCGTAATACCACCTGACCTTTGGTATATAGGTTCTCGTCAAATCGGTCTTTCGCTAGATGTTCTGAAGTCAAACGAAAAAAAGAAGGAAGCACTTTCTGGTGCTTAGTTCTTGATAAATCTTCTCTTTGCATGATCATTGTTCTTGGTTTAATGAATAGTATTTATAAAGATCGTACAACTACAAGAGAAAGGGTAGACGCGAAAGGCGTAGATTAATACTAATGATATTGCGTAGTTGACTACGTAGTTTGATTAGTAAAACCCATTGATTATGAGAGTGTTACGAGGGTATTTGTCTGCGGTATTTAGGTGGTTTTTGATATGAAACGAACTATTCTGGGTCTGAATGACAGGTTTTCATCTGTGACCGGTTCTTTTTGAAAAATGGAATTTTAGTAAGTCCTCAGGAAAGAATAGTGATCTGTAACTTTCTAGCAGACTAGAAATTGCTAGACTTTTCTTATTCCTTGTTAGGTCACAAAGGCTCGTATTAAGCTTTCGCTATCTTATGCCGAATGGCATAGCGTACCAGGCCCGCGGTATTTTTTGCATGAAGCTTTTGTATGAGGTTTCTTCTGTGAGTGTCTACCGTTCGAGGGCTAATGAAAAGTTGTTCGGCAATTTCATTGTTGGTGAATTCCTCTGCGATAAGTTTCAAAATTTCGGTTTCCCGATTAGTCAGGCAATCGGGGTCTTGCGTATTGGATTTGTCTTTCCCTTTTACGAATCGATCCATCATTTTCGCAGCGACTTCCCTCGCAAAATAAGTCTCTCCCTGAGTGACCAATTCGATGGCCTCTAGCAGTTCTGCCATGTTTGTACTCTTCAACAAGTAGCCAGATGCACCTGATTTAAGCAGCTCTTTGATTTGAATCTCTTCATTGTGCATGGTGAGTATGATAATGTTCAGGTCAGGAAATTTTTTCTTGATCTTGCTAGTAGCTTCAACACCATTCATCACCGGCATATTGACATCCATAATGACTAGATCTGGCATCACCTTATCTAAATATTCAAGGGCTTCCTTACCGTTTTTAGCCTCACCAATTATTTCAATGAAGTCTTGGGCCATTAGTGAATTCTTAATGCCTTCTCTTACCAAGGTATGATCATCGACCAATAGGATATTGATTTTCTTCACAACGGTATGTTTATTGAAACGGTGGTGCCACTCTTGGTATTAGAGTCAAAATGGATGCTGCCATTCAACAAGTCTACCCTGGCCTGCATATTGCTCATGCCTAAGCCTAGGGGGGTGTTTTCCACGTCAAAACCCTCGCCATTGTCTTCAATCATGACGGTAATTTCGCTTTCATGTCTACTCAAATGCACATTGATCTCAGTTGGATTTCCGTGCCGAAGGGCATTGTTCATGGCTTCTTGTATCACACGATATAAACCAATTGCGGAAGTGTCATTAAAATCATCAAATACTCCATTAGATAGTAACCTAATGGTTGTATCGGTTGATTGATTTAAGGTTTCACAGAGATGTTCCAAGGCCGTTGCAATACCATATTCTTCAAGGATTTGTGGGGTCAAATTATGGGATATGGTTCTAACCTCTTCCATCGTTTCAGTAAGACGCGCCTTAACTTGCTCATAAAGATGAGCGAATCGCTCGTTGAACCTTTTGAGTTCAGGCTCAAGCGCATTCAAATTCAAGCCTATGGCAGAAATGGATTGCCCAAGCCCATCATGTAGTTCTCGAGCCAGCCTCCGCCTTTCATTTTCTTGTCCTGTGATAAGTGATTGGGTTCTTTCTATTTCTAAAGCACGTTTGTCGGTAATGTCTATGCCACTGCTTAAGGTAGCTTCAGATTTACCGGACTGATCTTTTAACACTGAATTGCGCCATTCAATTAAACGCAGGGACTTGTCTTTTGTCAAAATCAGATTTTCAACCAGAGGAAAGACCTCTTGCTTGGCCTGAATTGATTTTTTGAAGATCAGTAAGAGCTTTTGTTTCTCATTTGGAGGAATAAAATGATCGAACCAATTTTTACCAATAATTTCATGTTCATCATAACCCAAGATCTCGCAGCCTTTTTGATTGATCAAAACTACTTCTCCTTTGGTGTTGATGACCAATAGAATGGAGGCGGTGGTATCCAAATACTTTTGTGTGGTTTCCTTTTCTTTTTTGAGGGCCTCATTTGCTAAATAAAGATCGGTTATGTCTCGTCTGACGATGAGGAAGTCATTTCCTTTGGCAACAATCCGCATCTCAAAACGCTTAAAAAGCGCGTTTGATTTAACAGAATATGCGAATGTCTGTGGTTGCCCTTTCTTTGCAACCAGCGCCATGGTGTCGAATACACCTTTGCTGATCTTTTTAGGTAAAACCTTCGCAATACTTTTGCCTACCAATTCATTTTTGAAGTGGATAAGTGACTTGGGATCAGAGACAAGTACTTCGAGATAAATTCCTTCCTTGTTGACAATGAAGATCACGTCGGGAAGTGCACTGAGAATGGCTTCGTTCTTATGCTCCGCTTTTTTCAGTCTCCGCTTCGTGTTTTTTAATTCGGTGATGTCTTGAACGGTGCCGGTCATGAATAGTAGGTTTCCTTCACTATCCAACTCGCAATTTCCTCTCGAAACCACATTGATGACCTTTCCATCTTTTTTAGTAATTCTGTTCTCTAGAAAGTAGGATGTTTTGTTAGTAAGTGCTTCTGTCAAGCTTTTTACATACGTTTCTCTATCATCTTCATGGACATGATGTAATGCGAGTTCGTAAGAAGGTTCTTTTTCACTGGGTGTTAGCCCCATTAAAGAGAACATCATATCCGACCAAATGACTTTGTTAGTCTGAACATTCCAATACCAGTCGCCAACTTTCGAACGGTTTTGCGTATCGGCAATTCTGTCTTCACTAACCTCTAGTGCACCTTGGTTTTTTTCAAGAAGGCTGTTATTTAGTATAAAGGCGATGATCACATCTCGTTTATCGACTGGGGCAGGCATGATCTTTAATTCAAGAGATAGCGCGGCGCCTTTTTTATTCCGTCCGAGAAATTTCCTAATGGGCTCGAGTCTCCATGATTTAGGTTTCTCAGCATATTGCTTCCATTGTGTATGAGAGGTTTCTTTAATGAACTGAGGGATCAGCAAGTCGATTTTGGAGTGGAGTAGCTCCTTCTTCTTGTAGCCAAATAAAGTCTGAGCCGCAGGATTGACAGTCAATATACTGCCCTCGAGATCTAAGGTGATAATTGCCTCTATCGAAGAGTTGAACATGGCTTTATAAAGCGCCTTATCGTCTTCTTCTTCAGACATCAGCCGAATTTGAGGTGATTTTTTTCTTCTCTGGATTAAGATAGTTCGATGGGTCAATACCTATATCTATAAGCAATGGAAAAGTGACTTGTGCCAAAAGAATTAGAGGAGTAATTACGTCTCCATAAATTGGATAAAAAATAGATGGTGATACAAAAGGCTTCGAAGTCATAAATTTTGGGTTGAAAGCAATATATAAGTTACCTACTTTAATCAGGAAAGAGAAACTTTAGTGCACTTAAAAAGGCAAGTAGAATTAAACTGCAAAAAAATGATTTTCAATGACTTATATTTTGTTGAGTAAGTCTATACGCTGTATCAATTGCGCCATGATTTCTTCCCTTAAAGCAGGCCATCGCTTCATGAAATGGGCTATTTGAACTAAAGGAATGACCAATAACCTTGCTGATCGGGTTACTCGAGCTGAATGGCTTGTTGTTGTCGGCCCAAACAGTGATTGAATACCAACAAAAGTACCTTTTTTTAAGTCAGGGAGCCTAATATCCCTTCCCAGTGCATTTTTTCTGAAAACAGATACTTTGCCTTGAATAATTAAAAATAGTGCATTGGGCGTTTCGCCTTCTTTATAAAGAGAACTGTGGATTTTTTGAATTATTCTTATACCCTTAGGTTCGGAGCTCATTAAATAAAACTCAGGTATTGCTTCTGAAATTAACATATAAGTTTTTCACTATAGGGTATTGTGCCAATATGGCTTTAACGGTTTTTTGATCAATTAGAAGATGAAAATCAATGAGTAAATCCGGTGTCCAATCGAATCTTACAGGTCCTAATACGTTCACTTCTTTCTCAATACTCTCCTTAATTTTTTCTGTTTAATTCATTATCAAACATGGGGTTGGCATCTGTTTTGTCCTTTCTTGTTGTTTTGCCAAAACCAAGGCCTTGAAATCTGCTGTTTCTTCATGGCCTTACCTCCACATTCTTTTAAGGTCCTTTACAAACCTAGTCGCTTTGCGTAAAGCCGTTGATGATGGTCATCAAAGGGAGCAATGACTTTGATCACTAGCAATCGCAGCAGTGCAAGTAAAACGTGTGATATCACAAGCCGTGATGACCTCCGTCATTTCGAAGCAAGCGATTCATTTCTTTCTTGAGGTGAAAGAATAGTGAAATGAAAAGTTCAATGTACATCGGCCGATTTACCCAGATCAAAGTGTTTATTCATTGGTCCTTCTTGCTCCTTATCGGGTATATCGTATATGCGGGAGTCTCTGCGGGGCAGACGACTGAGGCCATTAGTTGGCACCTTTTATTCATTTTAACCATTTTCTTATGTGTCGTTCTTCATGAATTTGGACATGCATTGACCGCAAGAAGATTTGGATTTAAAACCAAGGACATAATCCTGCTGCCGATTGGAGGTGTGGCTCGTTTTGAAGAATTACCAGAGAATCCGAAGCAAGAGTTTTTGGTGGCCATTGCTGGCCCGATGGTGAATTTTCTAATTGCCTTCCTGTTATACCTGCTGATAGGGCCTGCTGTTCATTCAATGCTCGATTCGTCTATTACATTGATTGATGCCTCGAACTTTTTGACTCAGCTGTTGGTGATCAATCTTCTACTTGGGCTTTTTAATTTAATTCCTGCTTTTCCTATGGACGGTGGAAGAATATTTAGAGCAGTGCTGTCTATGTTTCTGCCCAGAGTCAAGGCCACGAAAATGGCAGCAGGTCTTGGTTTCATATTTGCCACTGGCTTTGTTTTCATCGGCTTCTTTTATAACCCATTTCTCATATTGATCGGGGTATTTATCATGCTGTCTGCCTCCTCTGAATCCTCCCTTGTAAGTACTCAGGCCTTGTTGAAAGGCCATACGGCAGGCGAAATTGTCATGTACCATTTTGCATCACTTGACAGTGACATGACCTTAGCAGAAGCTTCAAAAGCTGTACTCGATGAGCAGGCGACCAACTTCACCGTCACTTCAAATGGAACGGAGATTTTAGGTGCGCTCAATAGAGATCAAATCATCAAGTCATTGACTTCAAAGGATCATCAGCTCACCAAACTAGCTGAACTAATGAATCCAATTACGCTTACTGTTCATGTGCAGACTCCCTTAAAGGAACTGTATTCCAATCCTGTGATCAGAACCAATGTATTGGTACCGGTTACTGACGAAGGAGAGGTTGTTGGCGTCATCAATCTAGAAAACATCATGGAATTTTTGGCTATCAAGAAAGCGACTCCTATGTGGAGAAGGTTATTGGCTCGCAAATGAAGTATTTAGGCTAGAGGCAAGGTCAATTGAGGTCATCGGTGTGGCAAAAACCGAATAGAGTAAGCCTCAGATTTGCTCATAAATTTTTCAGCAATACCTTATTGATGTTGTTTGTTTTTTGCTCCTGTCGGATAAACTTCTAATCGATTCAGGTACACGATCAATAAGGAAAGCCCCGCCAGAGCAATCAGCCCCCAGATCAAAGTAAGGAGATAATCAAGATCGAGATCTTTGATGTACAGGCTCATGGACATTCCCATGAGGGCTAGGCTTATCAAGAAACTTGTGGTCAGCATGACACCCGTCATAATCAAACCAAGGCTATGATTATAGATGAGCAGCATAGAGGCAATGACCATCATGGGCACAATAATGCCTAGGTCTAAAGAATAGATCACCATTGGGGGTTGTCCATCTGGAGTGTCTGACAAATAACCATCAATGGTGATGTGCTTGATCAGGTCTTGGAGCCATAGCCAAGAAAGAAGAATAGAAAGCAACAAAAAATAGCCAATGATGGTGGTTAAAGTCAATTTATGTCGATAGGCATAGTCATTTTTGGCATTGAGCATATGATGAAAAACGACAAACAGGCATAATAACGAAACGGAGAATATGGGTAGATGAATGAAATAGAGCGGTGAGAAACCTGCTTCAAAGACAAAGAAGGTATAAACATACAAAAGATAGAAGAGCACTCCAGCCAGTACTAATTCCCATACCAAGGATTGTTTTAAAATCACCTTCCAAGAAGAAAACAAGAGTAAGGGAATGCCGATAAGCAAGGTCACCCAATCTTGTCCTAGCCATTGCGCATTTGCCCAGGCTTCATCCATATAGAGCGTATTGTTGGTGATGCCGATTACTGATGCTATGGTGCATAGTACTATAAGCAATCCGGTCAAAGGACCCAAGGCTTTAAAATCACTTGTATGGATGGCAATGCTTCTCATGACTATCGATTTAGGATATTCTAATCAAGGCATATTGATAGTTTTTTGAAATGATGAGAGTCATTAGGGTCGTTGACTGACATCATCGGCACTCTGTTCACTCTAATCTAGCTTTGACTTACCATTATTTAATTCAATCGCCATGCGGACGACAGTAGTAGCATTTGGTTTTGATCAAGAGTGTACAGCTTTCAAGGACTTCAAATATCGAGTTCAAGAAGCGATGCAATGTTACTATGCCTCCGATGTTTTCGATGAGTTAAGAAGAACTAAACAAACCACTCTAGAGGAAGCGCTTGAAAAGGCTTCAAAAGTATTGAGGGTTGCTCAGATTCCTGTCCAAGATCACATTAGGGTCATCTTTAGAGACCAGAATCATCAAATTTTCAGGGATTGGAAAATATCAGCATTAGCCTGCCACTTAATGAAACTGAATGGAGACCTGGAAAACGAGTTGGTGGCCAAGTATCAGATTGCCCTGCATCAACACGTTCATAAGAAATAGCCGAAAAAATGAAGAGATTGATACAGCCGACAGGTGAATACTCAGTAATGAAGGGGCCTAATGGTATTCACGAAGGATGCAGAAATTGGTTTTCAGAGATTGAATTTTGGAAAACAGAGCTTCATTTTTTGAAGAAGTTATTAGATCAGTACTCCGATCAATTTAATGACCTCGCCAGTAGGCAAAAAATTGATCAGTTTCAGCACTTCGTCAGCTATTATACAGGGGGGCTATTGGATGAAACGCAAAAGGAAATCAGGAAGCATGAGAGGACATTCGCAATTCACATTGCCTCCTATGGCAACAAGCAAGATGATGACAGTTGCCACGCAAGGCATTCCGAACTAGCCAATAAAATGGAAGGACTGAAAATTCAAATCATGAATCAAAAGGAAATGCTCTTTCAATTCATTGAACAGGCCATCTGATCTTTCTACCCACTTGGCGAATCTATTGCCTTTTGCCAAAAAAATTAAGGACTGAGTTTCAGGATGGCCATTAATTAAAATCATTTCGGCCGCTGACTTGCATTCTTCCGATAGCAGTAAATCCAACACAACTTTACACATAACGCTAAAAGAAAGCCATTATGAAAAATTATCTATGTCAAACCAAAATAGGAGCTTTGATAAGTATGCTAGTCATTGTTTTCCTAAGTAGCTGCGTGAGTAATAAGAAGTTTGCTGAGCTCGAGTCGGCTAGAAATGATCTGAATGTTGAATTGGCCAATAATGAAGCGGTATATGAAAAATTAGAGGCGCAATTAGAAGAGGCAGAAGCTGAGCTTGCGCTTAAGGAAATAGGACTTTCAAGTGCTCTCCAGCAGGCTCATTGGGCGCAAAATGAGCTCGAATACTTAAAAAACTCTAATACACTTTTGCTCGACCGCTTAGGTGATCTTTCCGTGGTGAGCAAAACAGGTGTTGAAAGTATCAAGAAATCTCTTGAGGCTTTAGAAGAACGGAATGAGTACATAAAGCAGCTAACTAGCTCCATTAGAAGAGCAGATTCTGTTAACCTCATGTTGGTCATGAATTTGAAGCGCTCACTGAATAGTTTCGATGATGAGGATGTGATCATTGAAGTGAAAAAGGGAGTGGTCTTCGTCTCTCTTTCGGATAAGCTGTTGTTTCGATCGGGTAGTTCCGAAATAACGCTCAGGGCACAAGAGGTCTTGGGGAAAATAGCCTCAGTGGTTAATGATAATCGCCAATTGGATTTACTTATTGAGGGCCATACAGACAATGTAGCTATTGGTAAAAACTTGGTCGGAATTGAAGACAATTGGGACCTGAGTGCACAACGAGCAATCTCTATTGTAAGGGTATTACAGAATGATTTTAAGGTGAATCCTTCTCGACTTACAGCAGCAGGAAGATCTAAATATTTACCTAAGGCCTCTAATAGCACCACTCAAGGACGCGGATTAAATAGAAGAACCGAAATAATTATTCTTCCCAAGCTTGATGAGTTCTTCAAGTTGCTAGAGCCCCAAATGATGGGGCAGGCGAAACGTGGGCGCTGAGGAAAATAATTTTGAGGTATAGTTGCCTTAACCAGCAACTATGTGGAAGAGTAGTGATGTGTCAGCCAACTAACAAAAAGAAATGATGAAGAAAAAAATACTGGTTCCTATTGATTTCTCAACCTGTTCACAAAAGGCATTAGAACAGGCGGTTGGCTTAGGCAAGAAACTGGATGCGCAACTCATTGTTCTGCATGCCTGTCAGAAAGCTGTTCCCTATGCAGATTCTAGTGCCGGGGCTTTCTCGAGAGCACTGATTTTAGAAGAAGAGAGGAAGGCAAAAAGCGCCTATGAGCGAGTCAAGACTACTTTAAAGGAGTTAGGTCAAGTAAAACACGACTTTTTAATAAAGCATGCCTACCCGCAAGACGCCATCATTTCGCATACCTTGATGGAGAACATTGACCTGATTGTGATGGGAACTACTGGAGCAGGAGGCTTTAAAGGACTCCTTTTCGGAAGCAATACCTACAGTGTGATAAAAAATGTAAAATGTCCTGTGCTCGCTATTCCAATGGAGTCTGAGGTGAGGGAATATTTCAAAAGTATTGTTTTGGCCAGTGGCTATAAAAGTAAAGTGCGTAAACGGACATTCAACATCCTGATTGAAATTGCGAAAGCTTCTAGTGCTGAATTACACATTTTACATGTGAGTGAGGCGATGGCGAAAAAGACCGCGAAGACGCAAGAAGCGCAAAAGCTAGAACGCTATTTTAAAAACCTCAAGTATAGCTTTCATTTTAAGATGGGTAATAATATCAATGACGGAATCAGCGAATATGTGAAAGAAAACAGCATTGACTTACTCACGCTTGTTGGAAACGAGCAAGGCCTTCTCGATCGGATATTCACTCAAAGTATGTCAACAACTATGGCCAATCACTCTAAAAATCCATTTCTTATCCTACCCTCAAGATAGATCATCATGGAACTAAAGAATATTTTGGTACCCATTGATTTTTCTGATTGTGCTTACAATGCCTTGATTTATGCCATTGAACTGGCCCAAATGTCAAAAGCAAAACTCACTTTATTAAATTGTTATGTGGTACTTGCCCCGGTCGTCGAGTACGTTATTGAGTCGCAGACAACGCTTACCATAACATATCAAAAAAATTCCGAAGCTAACTTCAGACAACTCATCGCACGGGCGGGTAACTTAGGCAAGGTAGCTCATGAGGAGATGATCAAAGTATGTAATGTCGAAGACGGAATACGAGATACGGCGAAAGCAATTCAGGCGGACCTGATCATTATGGGTACTAAGGGGACTAGTAATCGTGTGGATGCCTTTTTTGGAAGCAATACGTATGCAACCATCAAGAAATCAGAAGTACCCGTATTGGCTATCCCTGAAAAGGCTCGGTTTAAGCCCTTTCAGAAGCTGCTGTTTGCAGCTGATTTTGAACGGACAGCGGGGATTGATGATTTGGCAATTATTAAAATCATTATGGGACTCTTTACATCCAAGCTAGACATCTTGCACGTAGGACATAACTGGTCAGACTTGAGTATGCATCACAGCAAAGAGGTAGCTTCTGTTGTAGCATATTTTCACAATACAGCACATTCGTATCATTTCATTAAAGGGGAAGAGGATGTTGAAGAAGCAATCGATGAGCACCTTGAAGCACATCACAATGATCTGTTGATTTTAATACCACGGAAGCACCATTACCCAGGTGCGCTATTTCGGAAAAAAGTAACGAAGAAAAGAGTCATGCACTCTGAACTGCCCTTGCTGATTATGTCCAACTTGAGATGAGGGCCTTCAACCATATCTGAACTTCGTTTATAGGTGTCCTTCGAACATTATAGCATGTCAACTGATGTCATGACAAATACTCACTAAGGGATTGCTGTTTGACGCTTTAGTGTTTCTTATGTCCGGGAATACCCAAGGTCGGTAGCGAAATGTGATACATGACGTCTTCTATTGTACTGCCCAAAACCTCCCAAGAATGGCGCTTATGATGAATAGGCATTGCAATGATGTCGATGTCTTGTTGTTGACAATATTCGGCTAGGCCTACCTCAAAGCGATAGGCGTTGACGATGTCAATTTTAGTGATCATTCCTTTGGGAACGCTCGAAATATATTTATCAATTCGCTTATGAATGGTTTTTGTTTCTAGGAACGTGTTCGGTGTATTGATGAACAGCACATCCAATGCTGCTCTCGCCTTTTGTGCAGCCTCTAAAACAGTGGGAAAAGAGGCCGAGTACTTTGGATCAAAGTCAGAAACGAAAACCATGGTACGAAAGTCATTGACGACATCGTTGTATTTGGTAACCAAAACAGGAATGGTTGCATGATGCAATATTTTTTCCGTATAAGAGCCGATCAATTGTCCTTTCAGTCCAGTGCGGCCGTGCGCTCCCATGACAATCAAGTTGATTCTGTTCTTTTTAATATGCTCTAAAATTGCTCTGTAGCTTTTGTTGTACTTCAAAAAGCTTTTGACTTCGGCTCCATTGTCCTCTGCTAATTTCACCCTGTTCGAAAGTTCGTTTTTCACTTCAGCCAATTGTTTTTGAGCACTGCTAAACAGGCTACTCTCTGAGTTTTCAGCCAACTTCACCCAGTCCTCAGGAATGTCTTCGATGTGCAGTAGGTGAATTTGAGAATAACTGCGTTTCGATAAAGCTACACCAATATTTAATGCATGATCCGCAGTATCTGAAAAGTCTGTCGGGAGTAGAATTCTATACGTATCGTCCATTTGAATTGTAGCTTAATCCGTATTCAATGAACTCAAACCATCAACCAACTCAAATGACGAACATCATCAGCTATGAGGATATTAATATGCTGATATTTCCTATCTTTAAGTGTACTTCAATTGTACTAATTGAGGGTTAATCACATGCTTATGGTCAAAAAGAGTTCTTATTTGCCAGCAGTTTTTATTGTATTGAACCTCATCATTTTTTCATGCAAAAATGTTGAAGAACCCATTCAGCCCGAAGCGATCACGTTTACAGAATCGGTTTATGCTTCACTTAGTGTTCAGCCCGAGGAGTGGTATCAAGTACATGCTGCGGTCAACGGCATCATCAAAGAAGTATTGGTAAAAGAAGGTGATGTGCTGCAAAAGCAAGCACCACTGATTCAGATCAACAAGACGAATCCTGAATTGAACTTGCGAAATGCCAAGCTTGCCATGGATTTGGCCAAGCGTAACTATGAAGGCCGCTCCAATTTATTGAATGAACTAGAAGATGAAATTGCCATTGCGCTGCTTCGCTTAAAAAATGACTCAATCAACTTCGCAAAACAGCGTAACCTCTGGGAGAAAAAGATTGGTACTCAAAATGCCTATGAGGCGAAAGAGCTGGCCTACCTGACGTCTAAATCGAATCATGAACTTTTGGTCAATAGGCTGAAAAGAACAGAGCAAGATCTATTAACGCTTTGGGAAGAAGCGAGAAACAACTATCAGAATGCACAAAGCAATGCGGCAGATTATACGATCAGAAGCAGAATAAATGGCCAAGTATATGAGGTCTTGAAAGAGCCAGGCGAAATGGTGAGCCCTCAAGAACCAATTGCCATTTTGGGGAGTGCTACCCGCTTTGTTATTCAAATGGATATTGATGAGGTAGACATTACTAGAATTGAAAACGGACAAGGGGTGGCTGTTTCGTTAGAAGCGTATCCAGATCAGGTCTTCGATGCGTTTATCAGTAGAATTTACCCCAGTAAAAACATGTTGAATCAAACCTTCCGCGTTGAAGCCAGCTTTGTGAAAGCACCAGGAAAACTTTTTGCTGGTTTGTCAGGAGAGGCGAATATCATTATCAAAGTGAAGGAAAATGCCCTGGTCATTCCTAGAACATACTTGACCAGTACCAATGAAGTGAGGACGGATGAGGGATTAGTTCAAGTCGAAACGGGTTTAAGGAGTTTAGACAAAGTTGAGATTCTAACCGGCATTGATAAGACCACTAATCTTTATTTGCCCACGAAATGAATTGGCCTACTATACTCGGTATATCTAAAACACATTTACGCTCTAGGTTGAAGCAATCATCAGTTGCTGCCTTAGGTGTTACCTTCGGCATAGGCACATTTATTACCTTGGCTAGTTTCATGACCGGACTCAATGGCTTACTGGATGGTCTTATTCTTAACAGAACACCGCATATCCATATTTATAATAAGCTAGAGCCAACAGAGCAGCAACCCATCACATTGATTGATCAGTTTTCAAGCGGAATAAATATCATTCACTCGATAAAGCCCAAAAAGAGCCAGGTACGCATCCACAATGCACTGCCCTTAATACAGTATTTACGCGATCAAGAAGGGGTCAGAGGAGCTATTGCACAAGTACAGGCACAAGTATTTTATTTGGCAGGATCTATCGAGTTGAACGGTGTGGTCTTTGGGATAGATGTGATGGAAGAGACGCGGCTTTTCAATATTGGTGATTATGTCATTGAAGGAGATCCAAAAGACTTGGCCAGAACTAGTAATGGCATCATTTTAGGTGCTGGTGTGGCGAAAAAAATGTCACTGAAAATTGGAGACCGTGTGCAGCTTTCGTCAGTAAATGGGGGTTTATTTCCTTTAAAAATCGTGGGTTTTTATCAGAGTGGTTTAGCCGAGATCGATGACGTGCAGAGCTACGTAAATCTTGCCACTGCACAAGGTATTTTGGGCAAAGGCAACGACTATATCTCCGATATCAACGTGAAACTTTATGATATGGAGGAGGCACCACTATTGGCCTCACAGATCAGCAATCAATATGATTTAACAGCCATAGACATTAAAACTGCGAATGCCCAATTTGAAACAGGCACTCAAATCCGGAATATCATCACTTATGCTGTTTCCATTACATTGCTAGTGGTGGCAGGTTTTGGCATTTATAATATCCTCAACATGATGATTTACGAAAAGATGAATGACATCGCTATTCTAAAAGCAACAGGCTTTTCAGGGAAGGATGTGAAAATGATCTTTATCAGTGAGGCATTAATCATCGGGCTGATTGGGGGCGCTTTGGGCCTGTTGATTGGTTACGGTTTATCTGTCGGTATATCGTATATCCCTTTCGAAACCGACGCCCTTCCCACGGTAAAAACATTCCCCGTCAATAATGACCCCATCTTTTACCTTATTGGAACAGTCTTTGCCTTGGTCGCTACTTTTTTCGCTGGTTATTTGCCGGCTACTAAAGCCGAAAAAGTAGACCCAGTGGACATTATTAGAGGACAATGAAAGCACCGTCACCATATGTTCTTGAGGCACGAGATATCAATAAATATTTCAAAGTGCCTGTTCAATTCCATGTATTAAAAGACATCAGTTTTGGAATAAGAGCTGGCGAATTTGTTTCGATCATGGGGAAATCAGGTTGTGGAAAATCAACCTTGCTCTATATTCTTTCTACCATGGACACAGCCTATGAAGGCAGCCTGTTGCTCAATGGCGAAGAACTCTTTGGTAAGTCGAATAAAGAACTATCGGTTGTAAGAAATGAGCATATCGGTTTCGTATTTCAATTCCATTATTTGTTGCCTGAATTTACAGTGCTAGAAAATGTGATGTTACCCGCTAAGAAGCTTGGGCGAAAGTCAATTGCAGAGATTCGAGAGGATGCGCTCAAAAAACTGGATTTGCTCGATATTAAATACCTAGCACCTAAACTAGCGAGTAGAATTTCTGGTGGAGAAAAGCAACGAGTTGCTATTGCTCGTGCACTCATCAATGAACCAATGATCATCATGGGTGACGAGCCAACAGGTAATCTAGATAGTAAAAATGCAGAGAATGTCTTTAATATTCTCAAGCAACTCAGCACTGACCAGGGTATGTCATTGCTTGTGGTTACGCATGATCTTGATTTTGCCAAAAAAACCGACCGGATCATTGAAATGGCTGATGGGCGAATTCATGCCAGCTCAGAAAAAGGTGAATGATTGGAATCAAAAATGGCGATGACCTTCATCAGCACTACCTTCCGCTTTTTCCTTAATTTTTTTGAAATTCGAGGGTATTATGGGCGTGAGCCAAGGGCCATCAAATGCACTTCGGCCCATAAAATGATCGGGATTAAAAAAGCGACCATAACTATCTCCTATCCTATGAAAAGGACCTCTTTTTAACCTACTCCAGCTGGGGTTCCCATCTCTTTGCATGGTGTTTTTATTTAGATACTTTCTTTTTTTCTAATTTTTGTATTCGCTTTTCCAATGAATCCACCTGCTCAGTGTTGGCTAAATGCAGACGGTCAATGGTTTTGTCCATTGCTTGTTGTATGCGTGGTTTTGCCTCATGAAGGAGCATGTCAGACCTGGCTTCTAGATCCTCGATAAACGATTTCCCCTTTTTACTTGCCTTGCTGACTTTGTTGGAAAGTGCCTTACTCTTCTCTTTTACTTCATGGCTAATCTGTAATATTTCATCGGTAAAGTCCTCGAGAAGTTTATTGGCTTGGTCTTTTGTCATGGCCGTCTTATCTGCGATTTTCTGTGCGAGCACATGGGTTTCCTTACTGATCTTGTTCTTGGCTTTTTTGGGCTTATCGAGTATATCATAGATTAAGTTGCGTATCTCTTCTTCAGCCAGGTGACTTTTTTCTGCAAATTGTTTGACAAAGCGTTCTGTTAGTTCGTCAGTGGTTTGTTTGGCTCGTTGAACTTGGGCTTTCATATCATCAACTACACGCTCACCTTCATCTCGAGTCAGATGATGCTGTTTGATCAAATTTTCTAATAGCTCTTCAGTTTTATGCTTTGCGACCACGGCTGTTCCCAAACCGAGATAGACCATTTCTTTCAATAACTTTTTCATAATACGCTTTAGCGTAAAAGTAGCCATGCCTTGATTTTCAGCCAATGATAGGGGTCAACACGAACGGTGATAGTTATCACTCAGACAAGAAATACATTTTCTGTTTAACCCTTTTTAATCAATCAATGATGGGAGTCATACCATGGGGTAGCATGGCTCATCAAGTTTGGCGCGAAGTGTGATTAAATTATTCGATCAGTATTCGTGGTCGACCATGTTGAAAGAATCCAAAAAGCTGTCGGTATTAGCTTCTACTGCGATTTGTGGAAACGATATCAGTTCCTCAGTATTGTATGTCTCGGCATTAGCCATTGCCTTTGCCGGTCAATACGCATGGATTACCCTACTCATCGTTTCATTTGTTCTCTTGCTCTTTAGGAAGATTTATGGTGAAGTTGTAGGTGCTTTGCCTTTAAACGGAGGAGCCTATAATGCTTTATTGAATACGACAAGTAAATCAGTTGCCTCCTTTGCTGCTACCTTAACGCTGCTGTCTTATATGGCGTCGGCTGTAATCTCTGCCAATGAAGCGATACATTATCTCCACCACCTGATACCGGTAATTCCCATCATCATAGCGACCATCATCCTGCTTAGCCTTTTTGGCATGCTTACTATTGGAGGTGTTTCAGAATCAGCGAAAGTCGCGATTGCGATTTTTCTTTTCCACTTGTCCTCTTTTGTGATTTTAAGCGGCTTTATCATCTTCTTTCTACTTACAAATGGAGCTCGAGTATTTATTGATAATTGGAGTTTTCCAGCTAGTGGAGGCAGTATTAGTAATGCAATATTCCTGGGTTTTGCAGCTTCGATGTTAGGTGCTTTGGCGGCCAAAGCGGGTGGTTCTAGTATTAGAAAGGCGGTTCTTCGAATTACTTTTTGGGGAACCATCGCCATGGGGTTGACCGCGATAGTTGGTCATTTGTTCAACGCGAATGTTGGGTAAGATTGGACCCATCTCCAGGAGCCAGTAAGAGGTTTTCGATTATTTCACATCGCAGAGCACCTTGAGGTCTCTTGGTAGTAAGGCTTGAATATTTTCCATTGCACCTTGAGAGAGATGCTTTTTCAAGACTTTAAAGACCGCCTCAATCGCGTAAATGCCTTCTTTTTTGCTTGAGAAGTCATTGTGTCCAGCAGGTCTATCTTCCATCACTACGGCAGTAATGAAATCGTTCATCGTTCATATGCGCTTTTTTGATTCGTGGTTGTTCCATCCATGTATAGACTTTTCAAGGCCATGGGAAGTTGCGCAATCAACTGAAGAGATTCTTCCGTCGATAGCATATCTCTTAAAACATGAAAGACCGATCTAACAATTCTTCCGCCAGCATTGAGCATATAATCATACCCTAATTCCTTACATACTTCGTGTTTAATTTAAATCTATTCACAGTATTCCTCTACACCAATGACCCATATCCTTGGCGCCAATGACCCTAATCATTTCAAAAATTGGAAGATAAGGGGTTCTTTATATTCTAAATAGAAGGCAATGATTGAGGTAAAAAAGCATGGTATTTTATTAGAGAAAACGGATTCAGGTTTTGAAAACATGGGGGTGTTTAATCCAGCCGTCACTCAGGACAATGGTAAGATCCATTTGTTCTACAGAGCAGTTCGGGAGGGTAATTATTCAACGGTTGGCTATGCAGAGTTAAGCGATCCAACTACGGTGAAAAAAAGGAATAAAAAGCCATTACTGATTCCTGAACATGCTTACGAATCTCAAGGGATGGAAGACCCTAGAATAACAAAAATTGATGACACCTTTTACCTCACCTATACCGCTTATAATAAGATGAATGCCATGGGTGCTGTGGCCACTTCTAAAGACCTAAAGAGTTTTAAAAAGCTGGGCCTCATTACACCACGTTTCACTTATCGAGAATATAACCGCATGATTGAATGTTGCCCTAATCTCAACGATAAATATTTCTATCATTATAAAATATTCAAAGATCACGGTTTAGGTCATGATGCGCCTGAAACGCTTGTGATTTGGGACAAGAACCTGGTGTTTTTCCCGAAGAAAATTAACGGGAAATTTGCGCTTTTGCATAGAATTCATCCCGGCATACAGCTTGTTTATTTCGATAAGTTAACGGATCTAACGCAAAAGTTTTGGTCAGATTATTTCATGAGCCTGGAAGATCATATTGTGATGGATCCACTGCTTAAACATGAATCTGGGCACATTGGCGCAGGATGTCCACCAATTGAAACGCCTGAGGGATGGCTGCTGATTTATCATGCGGCTGAAGACACCGCTAAAGGCTTCCGCTATCATGCATCCGCTGCTTTACTCGATTTGAAGAATCCTAATATTGAAATTGCTAGGCTTCCTAGTCCTTTGATTTCTCCGACCATAGAATGGGAAAAGGTTGGCTTTGTCAGTAACATCGTTTTTCCCTCTGGAGCGATTGTTCAAAAAAATATACTCTACATCTATTATGGAGCTGCTGATGAAAGGGTCGCAGTAGCGAGCGTAGCTTTGTCTGATTTATTAGATGAATTACTGAGTAATAAGAAATCTTAAAGGATGGTTGCAAACGACAACCATAAGGTGCTATTCATGAGTACATTTCCACCACGGGAATGTGGAATAGCCACCTTTTGTCAGGACCTATATAATGCCCTTTTAGCGCAATATGAGGGTCCTTTTTCCTTTGAGGTCTGTGCATTGCAAGAGGGGGTACAAGCACCCGGTATTTATCCAAACCACGTCACCTATCGGTTGGACACAGAAGATATTGATGCCTACCTTGAACTTGCCCAAACATTAAATCGTGACGATGCCATTGAGGCCATAATCATTCAGCATGAGTTCGGTCTCTTTGGTGGTGCCTATGGCAGTGACTTGCTTACTTTTTTATTTTCAATTGAAAAACCGATTTCTATTGTGTTTCATACCGTTTTACCAGAGCCCAATCCCTTCTTAAAAATGGTGGTGGAGCGGATCGCAGATCTGGTGACTTCCATTGTGGTAATGACACATACTTCGGCTGAACTTTTGAAAAGAGATTATGTACTGGATTCATCAAAGATCAAGGTCATCCCACACGGTACGCACTTAATCTCTTGGGGCGACCAAAAAGAACTGAAAGAAAAATATGGATTGGCAGATAGAACTGTACTGTCCACATTTGGCTTAATCAGTTCGAATAAGAGTATTGAAACAGGGCTTAAGGCCATGCCTAAAATCATTGATGAATTTCCTAAGGTTATTTATTTGATCATGGGGAGAACGCATCCAAAAGTTATTGAAAGTGAAGGGGAGCAATACCGCGAATCATTGATAAGGCTTGTTGAAGAGCTTAACATTGGTGACCACGTCAGGTTTGTTAACGAGTATTTGAGCCTTCCAATTCTTTTAGAATACCTCAAACTCTCTGACCTCTACCTTTTCACCTCAAAAGACCCCAATCAGGCGGTTAGTGGCACCTTTTCCTATGCGATGAGTTGCGCCTGCCCAGTGATTTCTACTCCCATTCCTCATGCTAAAGAAGTCTTGCAGGGGAATACGGGCTTACTCTTCGAAATTTTTGATTCGGAAGGGTTAGCGATTCAAGCCAAAACCTTGCTGCGTCAACCGAGTGTGATGAAAGAAATGGCGCTCAACGCCTATCATCAATCTCAACATACCATTTGGCCCAATGTTTCGGTGGCATTTATGAATGAGTTGCTCAAAATAACAAGAATGATAGGGTCAAGTGAATATAAAATGCCTGCGATAAATTTCATCCATTTGAGAAGAATGACTACGAGCATTGGGGTCATTCAGTTTTCTAAAATAAGTGTGCCAGATCTTGATTCAGGCTACACCATTGATGATAACGCAAGGGCATTGGTGGCCACTATCATGCAATACCGTGTGGAACCGACCAATGAATTACTCAAAGGCATTAAAACCTATCTTGATTTCTTGATCTTCTGTCAACAGGAGGATAATACCTTCATGAATTATGTCGATAAGGATGGGCAATTCCATGTTCAAAATCATTACGTGAATTTGGAAGATTCTAATGCACGAGCGATCTGGGCAATTGGCTATTTACTTGCTCACAGTTCAGACCTACCACAGCCCATGGTGAAGAAGGCTTACACCTGTTTTCAGAGAACCATGCCTACCTTCTCAGTGGTGACATCACCAAGATCTATGGCATTTATAATTAAAGGGCTCCATTCGGCCTATCAACATGAGCCAAATCGAGTCTACAAGGAATTGCTCACTGAGCTTGCCAATAAACTGGTGAGCCGCTATCAAGTAGCCACAGAAGAAGGTTGGAATTGGTTTGAAGATTACCTGACCTATGCCAATGGGGTGTTACCCGAGTCATTGATTTTGGCACATGAGCTTACGAAGTCTAAGATCTACAGAAATGTGGCTTTGAATAGCGTTAACTTTCTGTTATCTCAGACCTTTACCCAAGACCAGATCAAAGTGATATCTAATCGAGGGTGGAAACATAAGGGGGAGAAAAATGCGAATCGTTTTGGGGAGCAGCCCATTGATGTCGCTTATACAATTCTGGCCTTAAGTAGCTTTTATGATGTGTTAAAAATAGAACGCTACAAAGATTATATGAAGGTTGCGTACAGCTGGTTTTTAGGGAACAATCATTTGCAACAAATCATGTATGACCCACTGTCTGGTGGGGGAAATGATGGTTTGGAAGAAACTAACCCCAATTTGAATCAAGGGGCTGAGTCAACCATCTGCTATCTTTTGGCAAGCATGGTGCTCAAAAAGCACTGTGCTGAAAACCCGATTATACTTCCTGATCAAACCCTTCCAGTGTCAGCTTTAAAACCCGTTTCTATCAGCTGATAGGTCTTGACTTTTCTCAAAAATGTGCTCTAGCGCAATTTCAACAAGACCACATTTTCTACGTGATGCGTCTGGGGGAACATGTCTACTGGCTGTACCTTCTCTACCACATATTTTTCATCCAATAGGGCAAGGTCCCTAGCTTGAGTTGCCGGATTACAACTCACGTAAACAATCTTTTCAGCCGCCAGCTTCAATAACATGTTGACCACATCGGCATGCATACCTGCTCTTGGAGGATCAGTAATGATCACATCAGGCTGGTTGTGTTGGCTCACAAATTCATCATTTAGCATATCTTTCATGTCGCCAGCGTAAAACTTTGTGTTGGTGATACCATTTAATTCTGAATTGACCTTTGCATCTTCAATGGCCGCTTCAACATATTCTATACCGACAACTTCTCTCGCCTCTTTAGCCACAAAATTGGCAATGGTACCGGTTCCAGTATACAGGTCATAAACCACTTCATTTCCGGTTAATCCAGCATATTCGCGCGCCACCTTATACAATTCATAGGCCTGAATCGCATTGGTTTGGTAAAATGATTTTGGTCCAACCTTAAACTGTATCCCTTCCATCTCTTCGATGATATGATCTTTCGCGTAGAAACATTTGACTTCCAGATCATGAAAGGTTTCGTTGGCTTTTCCATTGACGACATACATTAATGAGGTAATGTCTGAGAACTCATCTTTGATGAAGTTGAGCAGTAAAGCGTTCTTCTCGTCTTCAAGGGCAAACTGCACAATGACCATCCACTGGTCGGTGACCGAATTTCGAATGATAAGATTCCGGAGGTTGCCTGTTTTCTTTACTAGGTCATAGAAAGGGATGTCATTTTCTTTCGCGAATTGGGCAATCTTTAGACGAATTTCATTACTCGGGTCTGGTTGATGAAAGCATTTTTCAATCTCTAAGATCTTGTCGAATCTTCCTGGAATATGAAAGCCTAAGCCGCGTCTGTCAATTTCACCTTCCGAGTCAATCTCTTCTCGAGTAAGCCACTTCCAATTGGTAAATGTGTACTCAAGTTTGTTTCGATAGAACTGCGTCTTTTCTGATCCTAGAATAGGGCTGATCTCTGGTAATGCTACTTTGGCGATACGCTCTAAATTGTCGACAACTTGTTGATGTTTATACTTCAGTTGAATCTCATAAGGGATATGCTGCCATTTGCACCCACCGCAAGTGCCAAAATGTGAGCAAAAGGGCTCTACTCTATCTTTTGAATATTCATGGAATTTGACAGGGATACCCTCCATGAAGCTTGGTTTTTTTCGAGTGACTTGCACATCTACCAAGTCGCCGGGAGCTACTTTTTCAACAAAGATCACTTGCTCGTCGACTCTTGCCACACACTTGCCCTCAGCCGCAATTCCCTCTATGCGCACGTTGGTTAACACCTTGCGTTTGCCCCTGTATTTTGCCATGGTGCAAATGTAGAATTATCAATTAAAAATTATCAATTAAGAGTTAAAAGCTTCCGTTGTTCCAAGCACCATCCCAATAGCTATCGGGACCAAGCATTAAGTTGCAATAACCCTCATTCCCTAAAGGGATGCCTAAGTTTAATGTTGTTGTTCCCCTTTAGGGGTTAGGGGTAGAGGTACCAATCACAGCGCAATTTACCTGAGCCAATCGTTTCCATAAACATTCTTTGAGGATATCACTTTTGCCACTCGAAAATTTTACCTTTGCAGCCTCAATTCAGTGCTTATGAATTTTACAGAAGCTTTTTCCATTATCGATAAGAATCGAATCAGTACGAAAAGCGATATTTTTTCTGGCCTAACTGTGGCCTTGGCCTTGGTACCTGAAGCGGTGGCTTTTGCTTTTGTGGCAGGAATTTCACCCATCATTGGTCTTTATGGTGCATTTATGATGGGCTTGATCACTTCAATTTTTGGTGGTCGACCAGGTATGATCTCAGGTGCCACTGGCGCTTTAGCGGTGGTGATGGTCAGTTTGGTAGCCGAAGGAGAAGCCATGGGGGCCGGACAAGGATTACAGTTCTTATTCGCAACCTTGATCCTAACAGGCATCATTCAAATGTCTGCAGGTTTCTTAAAGCTGGGTAAGTTCATCCGCCTGGTACCTCATCCCGTGATGATGGGCTTTGTCAATGGACTGGCCATTGTCATCTTCATGTCGCAGTTAGGGATGTTCAAAATGGGCGGTGAGTGGCTTACAGGTATGCAGCTGTATACAATGCTGGGTCTTGTCTTGCTGACGATGGCGATTATGGTTTTCTTACCTCGTTTAAATAAAGGAATACCTGCTGCTCTAGTCGCTATTTTGGTGGTTTCAGGTATTGTCATCTTTGGAGGTGTAGAAACTGCCACGGTAAAATCTTTCATACAAGATGGTGGAGGAACAGGTATAAAAGCAGGTCTGCCAAGCTTCAATGTACCACTCATTGACCTCAATTGGGACACATTTACATTCATTTTACCTTATGCTGTAATTCTGGCAGCCATTGGCTTGATCGAGTCTTTAATGACACTCAACTTATTGGATGAATTGACAGAAACGCATGGTAGCGGTAATCGTGAAGCAATTGCTCAAGGATTGGCCAATTTTGTCAATGGGTTCTTCGGAGGAATGGGTGGCTGTGCCATGATCGGGCAAAGTATCATCAACGTGAAATCTGGTGGTAGAGGAAGACTTTCTGGCCTAGTCGCTGCCTTGGCTCTATTGGCCTTTATTTTATTTGGTTCCGAGTATATTGAAATGGTGCCCATCGCAGCATTGGTGGGGGTGATGTTCATGGTGGTGATCGGCACGTTTGCTTGGTCAACCTTCAAGATCGTGAACAAGGTGCCTGTACCTGATGTGATCGTTATTTTGATCGTTACTGCGCTTACTGTCATCTTCGATCTAGCCATTGCCGTATTCGCCGGTGTTATCGTTTCTGCCTTGGTGTTTGCTTGGCAAAATGCCTTGCGTATTCGTGCGAGAAAACACATTGATGAACATGGTATCAAGCATTATGAGATCTTTGGCCCATTGTTCTTTGGGTCTATCAGTCTATTTAACGATAAGTTCGATGTCAAAAATGATCCTGATGAGGTGATCATCGATTTCAAAGAATCGCGCATTGCCGATCAGTCGGCCATTGAGGCGATCAATAAATTGGCAGAACGTTATGATAAGGAAGGCAAGACCATCCACTTGCGTCATTTAAGTAAGGATTGTACATCGCTGATCAGAAAAGCGGAAAAGATCTGTGACGTCAATGTGGTGGAAGATCCGGATTATTTCGTTGCGGTAGATGACTACAAGCAATACAAAGCCAAGCTAAAAACAGCTTGATCATTTATTTTATCTTTGACTCAAAATCTGGTCTATGAAAGATAAAGTTGCCATCGTAACAGGAGGTTCTTCCGGAATTGGAAAAGCGCTGGCCATCTCTTTTGCCAAAAGAGGGGCAAAGGTGGTGATTACGGGCCGCAATGAAGAGCGCTTGCAAGAGGTGGCTGTCGAATTGGATGGTCTTAATGCAGCTAACCTGTGTTTAAAGCTAGATGTGGCATCGGCATCAGATAATAAGTTTCTAATTGACGAGACCATTAAAACATTCGGACAGATCGATATTCTGGTCAACAATGCAGGCATCAGCATGCGCGCACTTTTTGAAGAGATCGAATTGGATGTTTTTCAAAGGGTAATGGACATTAATTTCTACGGGGCACTTTATGCCACAAAATATGCCTTACCTCATATCTTAAAATCCAAAGGATCGATCGTTGGTGTTTCTTCCATTAATGGTTACCGAGGAACGCCCGCACGAACAGCCTATACCGCTTCAAAGTATGCGATGAATGGCTTTTTTGAGTCTTTAAGAACGGAAGTGATGCATCGAGGCGTCCATGTGTTGCTCGCTTGTCCAGGGTTTACGGGTACTAACATTCGAAATGCGGCGTTGACGGCTGATGGCACCTCACAAGGGGAATCGCCGCGTAACGAAGGCAATATGATGACCGCCGAAGAAGTAGCCGAGGGCATTATCAAGGCCATTAAAAAGCGCAAAAGAGATGTGGTCTTTACAACACAAGGCAAATTGGCTGTCTTCTTAAATAAGATCATTCCAGGTAGGATGGATAAGATCGTTTTCAATGTCTTTGCTAAGGAGCCGGATTCACCCTTTGGGAAGTAGTTATTAGCAATCAGTTGATCGGAGAATGGTTAGTCTGTTTTCTGATTTTCGCTTTCCTGTTATCTCATACACTGACAACTATTCACTATCTTGAAGTTAGGATTAACAATTCACCCTTAACTACTGATCTAAAGTGAAGGACATCCTTCAGGCGTATTTAAAAAGACTGACGAACCTTTCGGGGAATAATCGTTCACTACTGTTGCATCGATTGATAGCGGATCAGTTCATCGACCTGAATGAATTGGCTTATATCGATGGAAATCCGGCATGGCGTATTTTGGATGAAGTGATTGCGCAAAAGACTTCGGTGAAACTTGCCCCCTTATCAGATCCAAGAGACCCTAATTCGAATAAAAAGGCGAGAATTTTAAAACGACTAGCGAAAAAGGAAGAATTCATTTTTCAAGAATCGGGCGCAAAAGACCTTTACATTGGTTGGCCATTTGTGACGGGTAAGTTCAATGACGACACCATCGTTAGGGCGCCGTTGTGCTTTTTTCCGGTGTCATTGGAGATCGAGAAGAATCATTGGGTGTTAAAGCCAAAAGCTGAGGTGAATATCAGTTTCAATAAATCCTTTTTATTGGCATTTGCACATTTTAATGAAGTGCATGTACCTGAAGATCTGGTCGAATTCACCTTCGATGATTACGAAAAGGACAGCACCCATTTCCGCAATTTGCTGTACGAAAAGCTGAGTGAGTCAAACGTTCAATTGAGATTTAGTCGTGCCTATTACGCCGATGAGTTGAGTGAGTTTAATGCCTCCAATAGAAAGACCTTGTCTGCTGCTGAGAGTGGTCAATTAAATGTAACGACCGAGGCAGTTTTAGGGATTTTCCCGCAGGCCGATTCGTATTTGGTTCCCGATTATGATCACATGATCGAAGAAAATAAGTGGGAAGACCTCGATGCCTTTTTTACGGATAAAAGTCTTAATGCGCAAGCTTCAGATGGTGCAGTTGATCTGAGTCATTATTTCCTCACTATGGTGAAGGAAGAAGAGTCTTACACACCTCTACCAATTGATTCACATCAAGAGAATGCCTTAAATGCGGTCAAAAGAGGTAATTCGGTTGTCATTCAAGGCCCTCCTGGGACTGGAAAGTCTCAACTCATCGGCAATTTGGTCTGCGACTTTATTGCTCGAGGCAAAAAGGTGCTGGTTGTCAGTCAAAAGCGTGTAGCCTTAGATGTGGTTTATGATCGATTGAAGGGACTTGAATTAGAAGATTTTTTGGCCTTAGTGCATGATTTTAAAGCAGACCGTGCGGCCGTTTACCAAAAGATGGCCCGGCAGATCGATCGGCTGCAAGATTACAGTCGAAGTAATGCAAACCTAGATGCAGTGCAGATCGACAGAAGCTTTAAAAAAGCAAGTCACCAGATTGAGGAGTCGATTGATCAACTGAATGAATACAAAGAAGCCCTTTTCAGTGAAAAGGAGTGTGGTCTTTCGGTTAAGGAGCTTTACCTCACATCAGATCCAGACCCAGAACAACCTGCGATCAATCTCACCCAAGAGTACGCTTCACTTGATTTTAGAGATCTTGATGCCTTTATAAAAAAATTAAGTCTATTCATTGACTATGCAAAGCAGTTAGATGATCGCGAACATCCTTGGGCCGAACGCGTGAGTTTTGCTGACTTTGGTGTAAGTGACCTCAAACAGATCAATGTCGTTTTAGAAGAAATCCCAAAGGAGGCCGTACGCTTGGTTGATGGCCTGGAAGCGATTGTTGGAGAAAAGGTGACCTATAATGACTGCAGGACAATCAGCGAGAACTTAGATAAGCTGAAGGAGTTCAATAGCTTCTTAAAGAACAAGGAGGTCTATGCTTTATTCAAACCCATGGTGCCTTTTTTGTATAAAGACACTGAATTGTTGTGGCTTAGAAATAGCCGTAATTTGATCAATGCCTGCTTTGAAGGGGTAGGAGTTGAGCGTTCTTTGAGTGCGACGGATATTGGTGAAATTCAAGTGATCTTGAAGCAACGGCTGGACGCGAAACGCACGTTTTGGAAATCTCTACGGTGGAATTTTTCCAAGCAAAAGACTCGGCTTGCGAGGGTCTTGGTTGCCAATGGATTGAGTGATAACAAGCATGACTTGAAAAAACTCACGGCAAGGTTAGACAATCGATTAAACCTTCAACATCAGTTAACTAAGTTGACTAGCGTTGGCTGGATCACTCAGGCACCTTCAGCGCCAGACCAGACCCTCCTGAATGAATGGCTAGATCAGCTAGTGATGGCTGTGGAGGCGAAGATGAGGTATGGGAGCTTTGCGAACTTCAAAGAATACTTTAATCTGGATCAATTATCGGCAAAAGAATTGCGCGCGAAGATGGGCGCTATTCATGAACATTTAAGGGAGTTGCCAAAATTACGTCGAGGCTGGAATAAGTACGTTTTACCACGGCAGATCGATAGTTCACTTACTAATGAAGGCTATCGTCTAGCGCTAAAAAGAACGCTGAAAAAAGATTTCGATGTCTTGTGTGAGCTGGATCAGATCAAGCAAGACTGCAATGAGGCGGAACGGGCGGTTCTTGGAAAGATCACAGAGCATTTGGCAATGAATAAAGAGAGCTTACTCAACTTATTCGAAAATAGTTTGCGCTTGGCCTGGATCGATCATATCGAGAGTAAATACCCTATCCTTCGGTCCGTATCGACATTGAAATTTGAAAGTTTGGTGACAGACCTTCAAGAAGCCATTGCCCAAAAGCAAGAGACTAGTCAGCATATCATGCTGCAGCGGGTACGAGAAACCACCTATGAGGGCATAGAGTTCAATCGACTCAATAACAGAGTTACTTATCGAGAGCTTGAGCATCAAGTGAATAAGAAACGTCAGGTTTGGCCGTTGAGAAAGATTCTGGCCAACTATGCAGAAGAGGTGTTTAAGCTTTTGCCTTGTTGGTTAGCTTCGCCAGAGACAGTCAGTACGCTATTCCCGATGGAAACTGTTTTCGACCTGGTGATCTTCGATGAAGCAAGTCAGTGTTTTGCAGAGAAGGGTTTGCCCGCTATTTACAGAGGTAGACAGGCGGTAGTGGCAGGAGACGATCAACAGCTTCAGCCATTTGACCTTTACCGGGTACGATGGGAAGATGAACAAGAAGACCTTGCGCTCGAAGTAGATTCCTTGTTGAAATTGGCAAAGAATCATTTGATGCAAGTGAAACTGAAAGGACATTATCGCAGTCAGTCTACTGCTCTGATCGAGTTTTCAAATCGTCATTTTTATGATGGTCAATTGAAAATGTTACCAGCATTTGACCGAATTAATTTGAATGAGCCGGCAATTCAGTTTTATCAGGTCAATGGCCTTTGGCAACAGCAGCAGAATAGGGAAGAGGCTGAGGCGATTGTTGAATTGATTCAAGCAGAATTGCGCAGTAAGAGAAATCGCTCGATTGGTGTGGTGACCTTCAATGCCAATCAGCAAAACTTGATTTCTGAGCTCTTAGATGAACGCATACCCGACTTACCACAAGACCTATTCGTAAAAAATATCGAGAATGTACAAGGCGATGAACGAGACCTGATCATTTTCTCTATTGCCTATGCTCCCGATGAAAAGGGTAAGCTCAATGTGCAGTTTGGTTCATTGAATCAAGCCGGGGGTGAGAACCGATTGAATGTTGCGGTTTCACGAGCACGCGAGAAGGTAATTGTAGTTTGTTCGATAGCGCCGGAAGAGCTGAAAGTGGATCAAACCAAAAATGATGGACCGAAATTGTTAAAAGCGTACTTGGCTTTTGCAAAAGAGGTTTCTGAAGGAAAATTTGAACCTGTATCAAAAGAAGAGACAGAACATTCTCAACAATGGTATCTTAAGAATCAATTGAAGCGCTGGGAACAAGAATTACCCATCAAGTTTCAGGATGAAGGAAGCTATGCCGACATGCTTATGAAACGGAGAGGTAAGTACGTGGGCGCATTATTAACGGATGACAATGGTTTTTATCAATCCCTTTCTACAAAAGATACTTTCGCTTATCAACCGGCCTTGTTGGAGGCAAAGGGTTGGCCTCAAAGACAAATGCACTCCAGAATTTACTGGTTGCAAAAGGAGCAAATGAAAACTAGGCTGTTGAACTTTGCCGAGCAGGTGATCGGCTAGTCTTGACTTGGGGCAATGCGAACACCCGCTGACAGAATTCCGTTCAGTTCTACTCTCCGCATATACTGCGCTAGTCGAATGGAATAGGTTCCTTCATAGGGAAAAGGAAAGGCTTCAAGCGCCAATTGATTCGTTTGATAAATGCTATTGCCATCCCCTAAGGGTTTTCCTGTTTTTTGATCATATAGTGTAAGATCGAGTAAGCTGTCTTCTATCATCAGGCCAGCACTATCCATCAATTCTAACTTCAAATAGAGGTTATAAAAGGGGTATTCAAGGTTGTTTCTAAGTTTTATCTCAACATGCTGAGGTTCAGCAGGGGCCTCAAAAACGAAAGTAGCCAGGCTGTCCATATGCCAAACACCTTCCTTGAAGTCAACGTCATCTTCGTAGGTCGAGCTCAGGCTACAGCTTGAAACGGCTAAAAAACTCAAGAGTACCAACCAAAAGTGTTTAGGAATCATTTGTCTTTTTATTTCTCCGGAATGGTTTTTTTCGACTATTCGATGGTTTTGGGCTGCCTTGTTGATTCTTCGGCTGCTGTTGGTTTTGCTTATTGTCTTGCTGAGGACGTCTTGGTCCACCCTTCTTTTTTCTCCTTTGCTGAGAAGTTCTTTTCTGCCTGTCATCTTTCTTCCTGAAACGGGCATCCATTTTTTCTAGATCACTGTTGATCTTGGTGTCTTTCAGTTCGAGTACAACTTCATCAAGCGTCAGACTTTCCGGAGTTTCTCCTTTTTTATTCAGTGCGATGATCTCCTTTACGCGCTTGGCCGGAATGGGATGCCATGTGTTTTCATCCTTATAGCTAAACCACATCAGTTTCCTAAAAATGTCTGTTTTTTCCAATCGAGCATCACCCCTCTTGGTTTTGATGAATTTGACCTCAGGAATGTCTTCCAGAGCATCCATGTAAGTATCTAACTCGTAATTGAGACAGCATTTTAATCTGCCGCATTGACCTGAGAGTTTCGATGGATTAAGGCTTAGGTTTTGATATCGGGCAGCCGATGTAGAGACACTTTTGAATTCTGTTAGCCAGGTGGAACAGCATAATTCTCGGCCGCATGAACCAATCCCGCCGAGCCGACCTGCCTCTTGTCTTAGGCTGATCTGTCTCATTTCAACCCTTACTTTAAACTCTGAAGCGAGTCGCTTGATCAAATTTCTAAAATCGACTCGCTCGTCCGCTGAGTAAAAAAAGGTCGCCTTTGTATTGTCTGCTTGGAACTCAATGTCAGTGAGCTTCATTTTGAGTTTCTCTTCCAGAATAATATTTCTAGTTCTGTAAAGAGCAGGTAGTTCTCTTTGTCGAGCCTCCTCAAACTTTTCAAGATCTGAGGAAGTAGCTTTTCTGTAGATCTTCCGTAGCTCATCATCGTCAGCTACTCCTTTTTTGCGCATTTGTAACCTGACCAATTCGCCCATTAAGGCCACATAGCCTAAATGATGTCCGCCTTGAACATCTACAATAACAGGTTCTCCTGTTACGATATCCAGCTGACTGACATTTCGGTAAAATTCTTTGCGCCCATTTTTAAAACGCACCTCAACGATGTCGAAAATTTCATGAGTAGGAATGTCCATATTGGACAACCAGTCAAAAGAATTGAGTTTGTTACAGCCGCCTGTTGCGCAACCTCCGTTGTTATTGCAACCTGCGGTACTACTTTCTACACCACAGCTACAACTCATGATCTATATAAAAGCCCAAAAGGGCGCTTTTTAATGGTTAATTAGCTTCAAAATATCCTGCCCGATGTCTTTTCTATGGTATTCATCAGGCCAGGTGATTTGAGAAACTCCATTATACGTATTTTCCAGTGCATTTTCTACACTATTTCCTTTTCCTGTTACGGCAAGTACACGGCCTCCATTAGTCAAAACTTCTCCCTTACTACCTGTTTTTGTTCCTGCGTGAAAGACTAGGGCATTCGTTACTTTGTCGATGCCCTGAATGGTATGGCCTTTGGCATAACTTCCAGGGTAGCCGCCTGAAACCATGACCACGGTGGTGGCCGTTTCCGGATCTATTGAGAAATCTACTTGGTCGAGGGTGCCTGCTGTAGAAGCTTCCATTAAATCGACAAGGTCAGAATTAATTCGCGTGAAGACAGCCTCAGTTTCGGGGTCACCCATTCTAACATTATACTCAATGACGTAAGGCTCACCATCCATATTCATCAGACCGATGAAGATGAATCCTTGGTATTGAATGTTTTCTGAATTAAGGCCATCAATAGTCGGTTTGATGATGCGTTCCTCCACCTTACTCATAAAGGCCTTGTCCACGAAAGGCACTGGTGTGACTGCTCCCATACCTCCCGTATTTAATCCTTGGTCGTTTTCACCAATGCGCTTGTAATCTTTGGCTTCTGGAAGAATCTTGTAGTTTTTGCCATCTGTTAAGACGAAAACGGAAACTTCAATACCTGCTAAGAATTGCTCGACAACCACTCGTGAAGAAGCCTCTCCAAATTTGGCATCTAACAACATCTCTTTGAGGGTATCGCATGCTTCGTCATTCGTTTCTGCAATGATAACGCCTTTGCCCGCCGCTAAACCATCTGCTTTTAATACCACAGGTGTAGGATGACTGGTAACATAATTCAGGCCTTCTTCAAGTGTGTCTCTTGTAAAAGTTTTCGAACGCGCAGTAGGAATAGCGTATTTATCCATGAATTGCTTTGAGAAGTCCTTGCTGCCTTCTAGTTGGGCACCTGCTTTTGAAGGACCAACAACGCCCACATCTTTTAGTGCAGGTGTGTTTTCAAAGTAGTCCTTTATTCCTCGAACAAGTGGGTCTTCTGGACCAACAACCACCAATTGAATGGACTTTTCTCTTACAAATGCAGCAATACCATCAAAGTCATTGACATCTAAGGCAACATTTTGACCCAGAGCAGCTGTTCCTGCATTCCCCGGGGCAATGTACAATTGGTCACACTTGGTGCTTTGAGCAATTTTCCAACTGAATGCATGTTCTCTACCTCCACTTCCTAAAATAAGGATATTCATAGTTGTTCCGCTTTTTAGATCGGTAAAGGTAATTAATCCAAGAAAAAGGCTAGGGAATTAATTAGCGTATTCTGAAATGAATTTGATGCGCGCTAATCTCATGTCTTCCTCGTACAAATCCTCTTCTTCAAACTCCTCCAAGGCCTTATCAATATCATCAGATTCAGCATTCATAAAATAATCCATGATCTCCTGAAGAAGTTCCTCGTCCATCAAGGTCTCCAAATAATAGTCGAGGTTAAGTTTGGTGCCTGCGAAACAAATGATCTCCATCTCTTCGATCAATTGGTCGTAGGTCCAGCTCTTTATTTCCGCCATTTCTTCCAAGTCCATCTTTTTATCGATCTGCTCGATGATGAAGATCTTGTTTTTAGACTTTGACCCAGACGATTTGATCACCACTACATCTTCAATTTCGATGTCATTGTCTTCGACATATTTGTTGATCAATTCGAGGAAAGGGGTGCCGAACTTATTGACCTTACCCATGCCAATGCCATTTACATTGGCTAAGGCTTCTTTTGTCGTCGGGTAGGTGGTGGCCATTTCCTGTAAGGAAGGGTCCTGAATGATCACATAAGGAGGTAAGTCCCGACTTTTTGCCACTCTTTTCCTTTCTGCTTTCAAGAGGTCATACAATACTTTGTCGTAAGAGTTGCCACTTCTAGCTCCAGCTGACACCTCATTCGATTCGTCTTCCGCTTGATCGACGTCGCTATAATCGAGGTCTTTTGTGATTTCAACAGAATGAGGAGATGTGAGAAACGCCTTGCCTCTCTCGGTCAATTTCAAGAGCCCGATGTTTTCAATATCCTTACTGATGAACTCATTTAGCAAGGTTTGTCTGATGACTGTTTTCCAGAAGTGCTCATCATGATCTTTTCCCTTTCCATACACGCTAAGTTGATCATGTTCATAGCTTTTGATGTATTGATTCTGGGAGCCACGCAACACACTGATGAGGTGAGTCATGCCAAATCGCTCTTCTGTTTCTTTAACGGTTTGTATGGCTAATTTCACAAATTCTTGTCCGTCGAAGCTTTCGCGTTCATATCGACAGTTGTCGCACAGGCCCGATTCTTTACAGTGCGTATCTTCGTACTCTTCTCCGAAATAATGAAGTAATTGCTTTCTTCGGCAGACCGCAGATTCTGAATAAGAAGACATTTCCTCAAGCAATAGCTTAGCGTTTTCCTTTTCCGTTACGGGTTTGTCTTTATTGAATTTCTCTAGCTTCAGAATGTCGTTATAGCTGTAGAACATGATGCACTGCCCTTCCAGTCCATCTCGACCAGCTCTTCCAGTTTCTTGATAATAGCCTTCCAAGGACTTTGGTACGTCGTAGTGAATAACGAAACGTACATCTGGCTTGTCGATTCCCATACCGAAGGCAATGGTCGCTACAATGACGTCTACTTCTTCATTCAAAAAGTCATCCTGATTATTCATCCGCACGCCCGAGTCGAAGCCCGCATGGTAAGGCCTGGCTTTAAAGCCATTGACTTGCAAGAAGTTTGCAATCTCTTCTACTTTTTTTCTGCTCAAGCAGTAAATGATCCCTGATTTTCCTTCATTTTCTCGAATGAATTTGATCAGTTGTTTTTTAACCCCTTTTTTAGGCCTGACCTCATAATAGAGGTTCTCACGATTGAAAGACGACTTGAATAAGTCGGCGTCTTCCATGTTCAAGTTTCGTTGAATGTCGAGCTGCACCTTTGGTGTGGCAGTAGCCGTTAGGGCGATAATAGGGACATCGCCGATTTGGCTAATGATGCTTTTGATTCTACGGTATTCCGGTCTAAAGTCATGGCCCCATTCTGAAATACAATGCGCTTCATCAATTGCTGCAAAAGATACTTTTGCTTCTTTTAGAAAATCAATGTTTTCTTGCTTCGTTAATGATTCAGGGGCAACATAGAGTAGCTTAACTTCTCCGGCAAGGGTCAATTTTTTGATTTTCTTGATCTCTGTCTTCGATAAGGTCGAATTCAGAAAGCGTGCATTGATACCCACCGCATTCATTTGATCTACCTGATTCTTCATCAAGGCGATCAAAGGAGAGATGACAATGGCTGTACCTTCTTGAACAATCGCAGGTATTTGATAGCACATTGATTTACCCGCACCTGTGGGCATGATCACAAAGGTGTTCTTGCCTGCAAGTAAATTGAGAATGATCTTCTCTTGGTTTCCTCTGAATTGGTCGTATCCAAAGACTTTTTTAAGCGTTGCTCGTAGTTCTTCAACCTTTACCATAAAGTTGTATCTAATTAAAAATTAGGATAGTCTTTCCTTATCTTTGTTCGACTCTTTAATAAATTAGTGTCTAATTGAAGATAGCTAAAAATATCCAAACCATTGCTAGATCAACGTTGGTCAATGAGGCCAATGCGATCACAAAAATAGCAGAGTACATCGATGATCAGTTTGAAAACGTTGTCGAAACCATTCTGAACACCAATGGGCGCGTGATTGTAACCGGTATTGGCAAAAGCGCCATCGTGGCTAGCAAGATCGTTGCAACACTTAACTCTACTGGGACACCTTCTGTTTTTATGCATGCGGCAGATGCCATACATGGCGACCTTGGAATCATTCAAGGGCATGATGTGGTGATCTGTATTTCGAAAAGCGGGAATACCGAAGAGATTAAGGTATTGTTGCCATTGCTCAGAAGGCTAGGCGTAAAAATCGTTGGGCTCGTGAGCAATATGGATTCTTTTGTAGCTAAACAGGCCGACTTTGTGTTGAACGCAACCATCGACCAAGAAGCCGACCCTAACAATCTTGCACCTACTACGAGTACAACGGTACATATGGCATTGGGTGATGCCCTTGCCATTTGCTTACTTCAAGCGAGAGGCTTTACTTCCCAAGATTTTGCAAAGTTCCATCCAGGAGGGTCCCTTGGGAAGCAATTGTACCTGAAAGTGGATGATATTTATCCGAAGAACGAATTGCCACTCGTCGATGAAGACCTGAAGATCAAAGAGAGCATCGTGATCATTTCAGCGAAAAGATTAGGCGCGGCAGCAGTGGTCAACAAAAACAAAGAGCTGTTGGGAGTTTTTACGGATGGAGACTTACGGAGAATGCTCGAAAAATATAACAATTTTAGTGGGTTGCGTATAAAAGAAGTAATGACGCCAAATCCTGTGACCATTGAAAAAGGTGAGTATGCCATCAGAGCACTCAACCTCATGCGAGCGCATGATATTAACCAACTGATTGTAGTAAAAGGTAAACAGGTGGTTGGATTTTTACATATTAATGACCTGATAAACGAAGGGATAGTCTAATGCCTAATAATTATGTAGTGATCATGGCTGGTGGAATTGGAAGCCGATTCTGGCCCTACAGTCGTGCAGAAAGACCAAAACAATTTTTAGATGTGCTAGGGACGGGACGATCATTGATTCAAATGACCTATGACCGTTTTTTAAATATCACCGAGAGTGAGAACATCTTTGTCATCACCAATAAGCGGTATAAGTCGCTGGTCAAAGAACAGTTGCCTGACCTATCAGACGATCAAATTTTATTAGAGCCAATTGGGAGAAACACCTCTGCGGCAGTCGCTTACCCTGCATATAAAATCAAACAAAAAGACCCCGAGGGCATAATGATCGTTGCTCCTTCAGACCATATCGTTTTCAAGGAGAAGGTATTCAAGGACAACATTACGACGGCTGTAAAAGCAGCCAAAGGGAGCGAGAAATTGATTACACTTGGCATTGTTCCTAGCAGGCCAGAAACAGGGTATGGCTATATTCAATATCATTCAAGCCCGCTTAAAAAGGTTAAAAAAGTAAAGACCTTTACAGAAAAACCACAACTAGAACTTGCTCAAAAATTCATCGATTCAGGAGATTTTGTTTGGAATGCCGGCATCTTCATTTGGTCGATTAAATCAATCACCGCAGCTTTTGAACGTCATTTAGAAGATATTGCGGAGGTCTTCAAGGAAGGTGCAGAGTTCTATTACACAGAAAAAGAGCAGGATTTTATCGATCAAGCGTATGCTCAATGTAAGAGCATTTCTATTGACTACGGAATTATGGAAAAGGCTGATGACGTCTATATGGTCAAAGGAAAATTTGATTGGTCGGATTTGGGTAGCTGGGATTCTTTACACGATATAAAAGAAAAGGATAGTAATGGCAATGTGGTCGATGGCAATGCACTCCTGTACGATACCAAAAATTCTTACATCAAAGCACCTGATGACCTGCTCATTGTTGCGCAAGAACTCGATGGGTACTTGGTCACGAAATCGGACAATGTCATTTTGATCTGCAAAAAGGATGCAGAAAAGAAGTTCAGAGATTTTCTAAGTGATGCAAAAGAAAAAGGCGACGAATTCTCCTAACCGCGTTGCCTTATTGCCTCAAAGATAAATACGCCGGTGGCCACCGAAACATTTAATGATTCGATCTTGCCACTCATGGGCAGCTTAGCTTGCTGATCAGACAATTTCATGTATTCACTGGAAATACCTTCTTCCTCTGATCCCATTAACAAGGCGATTGGACCGGTGAGATCTGCAGTAAAGACCATGTCTTCTGCTTTTTCAGTACAGGCCACTACTTTTATGCCATTTTGTTGAAGCTCCTTAATGGTGTCTTTCAGGTTCATTGAGCGTATGACTGCAATGTGATTGAGCGCACCCGCTGAGGTTTTCATCGCATCAGCACCAATTTGAGCACTACCTCTTGAAGGCACAATGATGCCATGAACACCCGCACATTCCGCAGTTCTTGCGATCGCTCCGAAATTTCTTACGTCCGTTATACGATCCAAAATGATTAAAAACGGATCCACTGCTTGCTCGTATGCACTCGAAATGATGTTGTCTAACGAGGCAAATTGAATAGGGCTTACAAAAGCAATGGTGCCTTGGTGATTCTTTCGTGTTATCCGGTTTAATTTCTCAACCGGTACTCGCTGGTAAGGAATTGTACGCTGATGGCAGATTTGTAAAAGCTCGCTGCAAAGATCATTCTGCAGATCACGCTGAATCATTAATTTGTCTATTTCTTTTCCGGCTTCGATCGCTTCTATGACTGCTCGCGTGCCGTAAATAAAGTCTGTTGTTGTTCTTTTTTCCATTAGTCAATGATTCTTCCAGACCGCCATTGTGTTACCGCGGTCATCCAGTCTTCTTTATAGCGGCTGCCCCTGATCAGTTGATAAGAGATGGCGCCGTCATTTTCTACAATATCAAATACAAAGCGTAGTCGGCCACCACTACCTGATGCATAAACCCATAGCTCTGTTTTTTCATTTCGAAATACCTGAAGTGGGTCGCCAAAGATAAGGTAGATCATGCCTTTATCGGTCTTCCATCCTGGTCTATCTGTTGTAAAAAGTCTTCCGGATTTTCGAATTCTCCTATAAAAGTATTTGATAAAATCTTTTGCAACCCGTTGATTATTCGAGACCGTACTTTGAATAAATTCTTCAAAACCATCTCGGCTGTCTTTAGCTGCCTGCAACTCCTGGTACTCATCGCTTGTGCTTAAAAAAATGAGTGGTCGAATGAGTTTTTTGTAGTCATTGAAAAAGGGATAGTATGGGTCTGATACAAGTAAATGAATGCTCTTGTCTCTTTCTTTAGACGCGTTGATCTTGTAGTATCCTTCATTGTGAAAAGTAAAGACTTCATCATGTTGTGCACCATAAAGGGTGTCTAATGGCACAAGGTCCATTTGCTCAGTTTCCGTATCATCGAAAGGAGGCATGGGGATGCCAGCATACTGTTGAAAACCAGTGATCTCAAAGTTGCCTTCTTCTTGAAAAACATCTTTAATCCGAATTTTATCTCCTTTATTGGCATAACTTGAAAAGTAAGGGATTTCAGTGTCCGGTTCGAAGAGTAAAAATGGTGGGGCAGCTTGAGTACCAATACTTAAGGGAATATCATATTTAAATCTTCTGTTCTTTGGAACATTGTAAATGTCGAGCACGACCAGCTTTTTTTTGTCTTCCTCTATTTCAATTTGATAGATGAATTCTCGAAAACCTGTATGCAGAATAAAAGTAGAGTCTAATTGAACTGCCGAGTTTGTTACTTCCTCTTCTGTGTAGTTGTTTCTAGTGTAGTAAGACAACAGAAAATCAGAGATCTTCACATTGCCACTATTCAACGTGAATTTGAAGTAGATTTTATGTTTGCCTTCTTTTGATGCCACTTTATGCTCGATCAAAAATTCATGTTCAAGATCATAGACATAGCCAATTTCAGAAGAATTCATCCTGCTTTGGCCAAACATTACTAGGCTACCCGAAAGGAAAAATAAAGTCAATAGCAGACGCATACATCAAAGTTATCGTTTAATTAGATAAAGTGGTTATTGAACATAAAAATCAAGGCCTTTTAAGCGAAACAATTCAATTCCATTAAATTTGGCCAAATTTTCAATATGGCTACGTACACAACAGAAATTGCTTCTGACAAAATCATATCCGACAACCCTATCCATCAACGCTTGCTGCAGGCCTATTATTTGGCTAAGCCCTACATTAAAGGAGATTTACTCGAATTGGGTTGTGGTGAAGGGCGAGGGGTAGAGCTTCTGGCCCCCTTGGCAGATCGCTATTTAGCCTTGGATAAGATCGGTGAGGTCATTGATCAACTGAAAAAAACATATCCTGAAGTAGATTTTCAGCAGGCAGTTTTCCCTCCTTTTTCTACACTTGAAGAGAATAGCTTTGATACGATCGTTTCGTTTCAAGTCATTGAGCATGTGAAGAAAGACGGAGAATTCTTATCAGAGATCTATCGTGTCTTAAAGCCAGGAGGTCGTGCGATATTGACTACGCCGAATATTAAAAAAACCTTGTCACGGAACCCATGGCATGAACGCGAATACACAGCAAATGAATTGAAGGCCTTAGCGGAAAAATATTTCAGCAAGGTTGAGATGAAGGGTGTCGGAGGAAACGAGAAGGTCATGGAATATTACGATGAGAATAAAAGAGCTGTTGAAAAGATTACACGCTTCGATATTTTCAATCTTCAATACAGACTTCCGGCCGCATTACTGCGGGTTCCCTACGATTTGTTGAATCGTTTGAATAGGAATAAACTTAATGAAGGGAATAGTGAACTTGTCTCCGCCATTCAGCATGATGATTACGTTTTAACCGAATTAGCAGATGAGGCACTTGACCTCTTTCTGGTGTTAGAGAAATAGTCCACATTTTTGATCAAAAGAACAGAATGATATGAAGAACATCCTTATTACCGTAGTAGTGTGTCTTTTTTTCACGAGTGCACTACTTGGCCAAGACTTGAGCAAGGCATATGAAAAGGTAGTTGATGGGGTCGTGGTGATCATGACTCAAGAAAGTGAAGTACTGCGTCAAAGTGGTCAAGAAAAAAAGGTGGCCGTTGCTGGTTTAGGAACGGGCTTCTTAGTCGATGACCTTTACATCATGACGGCATCACACGTCGTCCATACGGCCGAAACGATTACTGTTAAGTTTAACGATGGTGAGGAAATACCTGCAAATGTAATCAGTGATTATAAGGTAGCGGATGTCGCTTTGCTTAAGCTGAAATGGAAGAGCAAGAACGGAAAAGTGCTCAAGTTGGCTGATTCTGACGAGCTGAAAATTGGGGAGCAGATCTTTATTATTGGTGCCCCTTTAGGACTATCGTATTCATTTTCATCGGGTCATGTAAGTGGCAAACAAACAAGTAATAAAAGAACAAGTGCATTGGTGAAAGCAGAATTTATACAAACAGATGCCTCGATTAACCATGGTAATTCTGGAGGACCGATGTTTAATACCAAGGGGGAAGTCGTGGGTATTGTCAGTTATATCTTGTCTCAATCGGGAGGTTTTGAAGGGATTGGATTTGCGGCAAGCTCAAATATTGCCAAAGATTTGCTCATTGATAATCATGCCATGTGGACAGGGATTGATGGAAAAGTGATTTCTGGTGACCTGGCGAAAATTCTTAATCTTCCTCAACCAGAAGGACTATTGGTACAGAAGGTTGTGCTTTTGTCTCCAATGGGATTGATGGGTGTAAAAGGCGGGAGCTTTAAGGTGGCAATTGACAATGAGGAGGTGTTCTTAGGAGGGGATGTGATTTTAGCCATCAATGGAGTTCAGCTTGCCACTTCACCCAAAGCACTCGATGAGATTGCTCAAGTTCTGCGAGCAGGAAACACAAATCCCTTAGAGCTGACGGTCTATCGCGCCGGTAAAATCATTACACTGAAACAACAATAAAAAGAAAGGCGAGCATTGCTCGCCTTTCTTTTTAGAAATTGGTTCTTCCCAAGTTGAGTTGACTCTCTTGGGTTTGCAGCATGGTTCGTACTTGTTCGGATTCCTCCAATAAGCCGGCATTTCGTAAGATCAAACTGATGTATTGCAGTCCTCTCATTTTCGCCCTGAATGCAAAGTTGAAGCGTCCTTTTTCCTGCTGATAAGCAATTTCATCATTGAATTGATTCGCCATGGCCATGGCCATTTCTTTGCCTCTTTCAGTTTCTCCGATGTCCAGATAACCTTGGATGAAACCAATGGATGAAACATCATAAGGCACAGCTTCAACAGGCATTTTTGCCATACCGAAGTCCAATACTTCTTTAGCACGTAGCGTGTCACCTTCCATGATCAGAGCTTCGGCCAAGGTGGTGATCATAGACCTGTGGTTCTGTACAAATCCGCGATAGTCTTCATTCAAATTGGCCTTGGGATTATCAAGCCCTCTAAAGCGCATTTCGTTCATCACATTGTCATACATCACTTCCGTGTTGACCATTTCCTGAATACCTGATGGTTTTCTGATCGGTAGCAATCTGTACGCCATACCTTCTTGAACTAAATGTGGAGATAGATCAAAATTCACAGCATTTTCAGAAGTGTAATTGAAGTAGATCGGTCTCTCCCAATTATTTTGGGCGATCAGATCGAGCATCATCAGTTGACCCTTATCTAGATATGGACTTTCCAATTCACCATTCTCGTCCATGTTAAAGGTAAAGAACATGCGAGGAGTAATGTATTGCTCCAAACTTGGCGGAACGATATTCAAGGCTTTTACTTGAGCAGTGTCCACATCGAGCAATAACGACTTCGATGGGACCAGCATTACCTCATTGCCAGAAGTAAAGGTCCTTTTAAAGGATTTTACGTCGCGCTTCACAATATCGAGGTACTGTTTTAAGTCTACGGCTTGACCTTCAAATTGCGGTTGCTCCTGAATGAACAAGACATCATTTTTTCCTTGCCTGTAATTCTCTTTACTTAGAGAGTATTTGAACGCAGGAGAGTCGTTCATGTCTGTTGCGGTCTGATCTACATACCAGTCTGTGTTGTAATAACTCAGTACCACAACACGGACATCAGTTCGGAAGCCCTCAACTTCTTGAATATACCAAAGCGGGAACGTGTCATTATCGCCTCCAGTGAATAAAATGGCATTTGGAGAGACAGAAGCTAAGAAGTTTCTGGCTGAGTCGACAGAGAAATAGCGATCCGATCTGTCATGATCATCCCAGTTTTGAGCGGCTAAAATTAGCGGTGCAACAAGTCCCAAAGCAATGGCTGCCGGCGCCAGCTTTTCATTCCGCTTGGCGATGGCTTGTCCAATGGCTAAAATGGATAAACCAATCCATATAGCGAAAACGTAATAGGAGCCTGCATAAATATAATCTCTTTCACGAGGTTCTACAGGAGGTGAATTCAGGTAGATCACCAACGCTACACCAGTAAGAATAAAGAACATTAACGTGGCCGCAAAGCTCTTCGGGTTTTTGTTGAACTGGAAAAAGAATCCGATAAGTCCCAGTATGAATGGGATCATGAAGTATTGATTTCTCCCTTTATTGTTTGCGATCGTATCGGGCACTCCTTTGTTAGAGGCAAATGGTCCTAGCCAATCAGCGTCTTGAATATCACTTTCTCTACCACTAAAGTTGAACATGAAATACCTCAAGTACATGTGGCCGATCTGATGCGAGAACATGAAGTAGAGGTTGTCAGCAAAGGACGGTTTCTGTCCTGGCCTTAAACCTGTGATCTGCATGTATTTCTGCATATGCGAGGGCGAGGGGCTCCACATCCTTGGTAAGAATGTTTGGTAGGAAGGGTCATAATCAACTTCCGTTTTATAATCAGCTACACGATACTCGTCTTCAGCCTTGTAATAAATTGGTGCGCCCTGTCGGATGTCAACTTGCTGCGCGTTGTAGTATTGTCCATAAACCAATGGCCGGCTTCCATATTGCTCTCGCTTTAGATAGGAAACAAAAGTCATCACATCTTCTGGGTTATTTTGGTCGATCGGCGGGTTGGCCTGCGAACGAATCAAAATCACTGCATAACAACTGTAACCGATCAAGACAAAAGCCATTGACAAGATCAGGGTGTTCCAATTGGGTAAGTCTTTTTTTGCAGTATAGCGCAAGCCTACGACAATCGCTGCGATCACCAGCAGTGTCAAAAAGAGGGCGCCTGAACCAAATGGAAGACCAAAGGTATTGACAAAAGTGATTTCAAACTTTCCGGCGATTGTTGGTAAACCTGGAATAATGAAAGAGTTGATGAAAAGCACCAAGAATAAACTAAAGCCAATGGCCGCAATTGCGCCAAGCCAAGTCGGGTTTTTATATTTTTTGAAATAGTAGATCAAACCAAGTGCGGGTAAGGTAACGAGCCCTAACAAGTGCACTCCAGTGGAAAGCCCTAGCATGTAAGCAATGAAAAGCAGCCATTTATTTCCACTACTTTCATCATCAACCAGTTCCCACTTGAGCATTGCCCAAAAAACGACAGCAGTAAAGAAGGACGACATGGCGTATACTTCTCCTTCTACGGCCGAAAACCAAAATGAATCGGTGAAAGTAAAGGCAAGTGCACCGACTGCACCTGCTCCAGCAAGGATGATCTTTTGATAACTTGTCTCTTGCCCCATTTCAGCCTTGAGTAATTTTCTACCCAGCATGACAATGGTCCAATACAAAAACAGAATGGTGAAAGCGGATGCTAACACACTCGACATATTTACCCAATAGGCTACCTGTTCTCCATCACCCATGGCAAGCATGGAGAATAATCTTCCAATTAACATAAAGAGAGGGGCCCCTGGCGGGTGAGAGACTTCAAGTTTATATGCTATGGCGATAAATTCCCCACAATCCCAAAAACTTGCTGTTCTTTCGACGGTGAGCACATATACGATCAGTGAAACCGCAAATACGACCCAACCTGTGATGTTGTTCAGCTTTTTAAATTCCATCTATTACCAGCTTTAGGGCGTGAAAATAGTAAAAATATATGTGGCGAGGCGTTAAAAAGTATTAATCGTAAACGGCAGCATAGAACCAAAGCCAAAAAAGAAAAAGCGGCACGTAAGTTGTAAAGACAATGGCGTTTGCAATCGATTTTTTTTTGCGGGCAGCAAAGTCAATCCCATAGGTCAAGATGATCCAATAGGCAATTTCGAATAAATTCAAGCTTTGGTTGACATAGATGTACTTATCCTGAACAGCCTCATAATCGAAGAATGACATCAATGAAAGGGGGTAGAAGGCTTGAAATTCGAAGTAATTGGTTTCTGGTTGAATCAGGATAAACCACAAGGTTTTCAAAAGAGTAGGAACAAAGAAAACGAGTTCTGCGATCATACTGATTTGCCAACATTTGCTATAGCTTACTTTGTATCCCCACATAAAACAGCCAGTCCACAGGATAAAAGCAATGATGGTGAATTTTAGTCCATACATCACTGGGACTCCTAAAATCTTGAGTCCGGCGATAAGACGAAGAATGAGCATTTCAGTGCCTTGAGCAAATTGAAAGGCAGGTATTTGAGCGATAATAAAGGTTTGTTGAATGAATAAAAGCAAGATGTATAGCACACAGATCACTCCAAAGAAGAGGTACATGTTAAAGTTCGTGAAACTGCGAACTTTTAGCTCTAACTCACTGTAGGGTCTTGGCATGTTGCTAAACTACAATGAAAATCCGCACGTTGTAATAAAAATGTATTAGCGCATGGTGGTGATGATAAGCGAAGCTAATTTTGTAGTCAAATGAAGAGAGTGTTAAAGTTTTTCATTGGGGTCTGTGTAATGATGTGCTCCCAAAGTGTTCAAGCTCAGCAAGCTGACAGCTCGAAGTACTTACTTTTGGATTTTGCACTTCAACTCGAAATTACAGATGCCATTGACCACATGTACAACTTCGATTTCGAGAAGGCGGAAGTGGACTTTGCTTGGATTCAATATAATTACCCTGAACACCCCTTGCCTTACTTTCTTTATGGCATCTCTACTTGGTGGCAAATGATGCCAAACTTGGATGAAAGAGGGCCAATCTACGGAGATGAGTTCTTGTCTTATATGGATATCGCCATTAGCAAAGCAGAGCAGATGCTGGAAGTGAATGAAGATAATGTGGAGGCTTATTTTTTCTTAGCAGGCGCTTACGGTTTCAAAGGGAGGTATTATTCTGACCTAAAGAATTGGGGTAAGTCTACGAATACCGGGAGGTTGGCGCTTAAATACCTTGAGCGTTCTCGAGAGTTCACAGACATCAGTCCAGAAATACTTTTTGGAGATGGCCTATTCAACTATTATGCAATTTACATCAAAGAGACGTACCCCTTACTTCGTCCAGTCTTAGCCTTTTTCCCAAAGGGGGATAAAGAACTTGGCATTCAGCAGCTTGAGGAGGTTGCGACCAATGCTTTTTATACGAGAGTTGAAGCTGTATATTTTTTGATGCGCATCAAGGCCTTTGACTTAAACGAAACGTTCGACGCGCTAAGACTTGCTGAGTATGTCTATACTAAATACCCCAACAATCCATATTTCCACCGATTTTATGCGAGAATGCTTTTTGCTGCTGGTCAATACACGCAAGCAGCAGAAGTTTCCTATGAAATTCTCGATCGTATTGAACGTCAGCAATTGGGGTATGAGGCTGTAAGCGGTAGGTATGCGGCCTTTTACTTGGGCCAATTGTATCGTTCGCAAAAAAACGATGAGGAGGCTGAAAAATACTTTAGACAAGTTATCGGGTTCACAGAAAAGGTTGAGCAAGAAGAATCGGGCTATTACCTGAACGCGCAGCTCTATTTGGCAAAAGCCGAATTCGAAAGAGCTGAATTCGAGAGTGCACTGAATAGAATTGAGATCATTAGAGCGAACACTAAGCGAAAAGAATGGATCAACAAAGAAGCTCGTGATTTAAAAAAGCAAATAAGAAAGAGTAGTTGATTTCCATCGCATCATAGAATTATATTCTAAATAATATTTTTTAACAAAATAATATTTTGCTTACTTCGTGGTATGAATGCTGGTTTAAAATTAGATAAGATTGACAGGAAGATCTTGGATATTCTTCAATCAAACGCCAAGATCACCAACGCACAACTTTCAAAGGAGATCGGTCTATCTCCTGCCCCGACCTTAGAGCGGGTAAAAAAGCTTGAAAATTCAGGGATTATTAAGAGCTACCATGCCAAACTCGATACGGATAAGATCGGTATGGGGGTAGGTACTTTCGTCTATGTTACCTTGAAAGGACATAACAAACAGAATATCGAAGTATTTATTGATGCCATTTCAAACATTGATGAAATTATCGAATGTCATCACGTCACAGGATCAGGAGATTTTGTGCTCAAAGTGATCGCAGCAGATATTTCATCCTATCAAAAACTAATGCTCGAAAGAGTTAGTGATATTTCGGTCGTTGATAACTTGCAATCAATGGTCATTCTTTCTACGTTCAAGGATAGTAAAGTATTACCGATTCCTGAGTAAATATCCATGACAAAGGATAAAAAGCAGATACTTGATACGGCTCAGATCACCCAGATCATTACGAGAATGGCCTATCAAATCTTTGAGCAAAACCATGAAGCTCAGAAGATTTACTTTTTTGGTATTGCCCAGAACGGACTGAAGCTAGCACAACTCATTGTTGATGAGTTAGTGAAGATATCCAACATCCAAACAGAAACCATTTTGATGGATATTGATAAGTCTGCGAGAAGTCAACCAAATCTCGATCACGTGATTATGCCTACTGGTCAGCGCTTGCATTTAATCGTTGTTGACGATGTGCTCAATTCGGGTAGAACAATGATGCATGCCTTCGATCCTTTGCTAAGACTTCACATTGAAAAATTGCAGACCTGTGTTTTAGTAAACAGAAGCCACACGCGATTTCCTATTGCCGTAGATTATAAGGGCTTAGAATTAGGGACCACCATTGAAGAGCATATTGAAGTGAAATTTGATGCACATAATTATTCTGCCTTTTTATATTAACTTTCGAGAATCAATCAAAATTTTTAGTACATGACAATGCAAAACTCAGGAGTTCTAGTTGAAGGTGTTGATGACCTTAGCAAAGAGCTAACACAGGTTTGGGAAACTGTTCAGCAGTATGCGACAGAGTTCGGGCTTAGCTTAATTGGTGCAATTGCCATCTTAGTAATTGGCCGATGGGTGATCAAAGGAATCGTCCGCAGATTCAATAGGCTTTTAGAAAAGCGAAATGTTGATCCTACCATCATACCTACCATGAGAGGTGTTGTCAATGCAGCGTTGATGATCGCACTACTCTTGGCTGTGATTGGTATGCTAGGCATCGATACTACGGGTTTAATTGCCGTATTTGGTGCAGCAGGTTTAGCGATTGGTCTTGCCCTTCAAGGCTCACTTGCCAATTTTGCTGGAGGGATCCTAATTTTGACCTTAAAGCCTTTTAAAGCGGGTGATTTTGTGGAAGTGAATGGGCAGTCTGGTTCAGTCCATGCCGTCACTATTATCAACACGGTACTAAAAACACCAGACAATAAAACCATTTATCTTCCTAATGGAGCTGTGGCGGGAGCTAACATCACCAATTTTACAGAAGAAGGTAAAAGAAGATGGGATAAAGTTTATGGTATTGGTTACAGCGATGATTTTGAAAAGGCGAAAAAGATCATTGTAGATCTACTTGAGGCTGATGAAAGAGTTCATAAAGATCCTGCACCTTTTGTTAGGGTTGGAAACCTTGGGGATAGTAGTGTTGATATCACTGTGCGTGCCTGGGTGGATACACCTGAATATTGGAATGTCAACTTCGACATGATCGAAAAGGTAAAAAAGGAATTCGATGCACAAGGAATTTCTATCCCGTTCCCGCAACGAGATATTCATGTTTACAACGAGAAATAAGTTGTGAAAAAAATACAGGGAGCTTCGGCTCCTTTTTTTATGTCTATAGCTTCCTTTTAACCAATCCATTTGGAAGCCTAAGTGATCATTTGCTATTTAAGCTGCTTCATACAAAGCCTCTCGAGTGCATTGCAAATGAAGAAAGCATGAGCTTAGTATTTGAATTCTTTATATTTACCTCTCCAATTAGAAGTCTATGTCGATTCATAAATCAGAGATCAAAAAGATCACCACACACCAACTGCAGGCAATGAAAGATCGAGGAGAGAAGATCACCATGCTCACGGCCTATGATTTTTCCATGGCACAGTTGATTGACGCAGCTGGTGTAGATATCATTTTAGTAGGTGATTCCGCTTCTAATGTGATGGCTGGGCACGAAACTACTTTGCCCATCACCTTAGATCAGATGATCTATCATGCCGGTTCAGTGATTCGTGCAGTAAATCGTGCCTTTGTGGTGGTAGACATTCCTTTTGGTTCTTATCAAGGAAATTCTTCTGAAGCCTTAAGGTCTGCCATCAGGATCATGAAAGAATCGGGTGCGCATTCTGTAAAAATGGAAGGAGGCGAAGAGATCAAGGAATCTATTTTAAGGGTGCTCAGTGCGGGTGTTCCTGTTATGGGACACCTTGGGTTAACACCTCAGTCGATCTATAAATTTGGAACCTATGCCGTTCGAGCGAAAGAAGATGATGAAGCCAATAAGCTCATCAGTGATGCAAAATGTTTGGAAGAATGCGGTTGCTATGCCCTTGTGTTGGAAAAGATTCCAGCGGACTTAGCTAAACGAGTTGCCGAGACGGTGAATATTCCAGTAATTGGTATAGGAGCGGGGCCTGATGTCGATGGTCAGGTGCTGGTGATGCATGATATGCTAGGAATTACCAAAGAGTTTAAGCCGCGTTTTTTGAGGCAATATGCCGATGTGGGCAGCATTGTGACTGATGCAGTCACCAATTACATCAAGGACGTTAAGTCGAAGGATTTTCCGAATGAGAAGGAAAGCTACTAGCGAAGTGAGGGTAGGATCGGTCATTTTTGATGCGTTTCATTTTTTGAAATTTGATTCGTCTAATAATAAAGACTGTACCACTGCTTTGTGAATAAATAATCAAGTTATAAACAAAATGCCCCGGAAGGGGCTTTTTTAGGGGAGTACTGTTATGGAAAAGAAATTTCTACCCTTGTTTCCTTTAAAGTTGGTTGCCTTTCCAGAAGAGCAACTCAATCTGCACATCTTTGAGCCGCGTTATAAGCAGCTGGTGAGTGAATGTGTTAGTCAGCAAAGCACTTTTGGTATCCCCGTTTTCAATGAAACTATTTTAGACTATGGGTCTGAAATGGAAGTGCTTGAGGTTGTGAAAACCTACGAAGGAGGAGAAATGGATATCACTACACGATGTGTTGCGGCTTTTAAGTTAGAGCGTTTTGATGAAAAAGTGCCAGATAAGCTTTACTCCGGAGGGCTTGTTCAGCCGATCATGAATCACCAAAATGGTGATGAAACGCAGTGGGCAGATCTTAGGCGCCTTGCAAAAGAATTGATTAATGTGCTCAATGTGGAGGAAGACTTTGATGTGGATCTCTTATCCAATTCCTTTGAATTGACACATAAATTAGGCTTATCTTTAGATCAAGAATACGACATGTTGCAAATGCCTGAAGAAGCGCAAAGGCAAGAATACATGATCAATCATCTGAAGCGGGCGATTCCATTGATCAAAGAAATGGAAAAAGCCAAAGAACGCATTCGAATGAATGGCCATTTTCAGCACCATGATCCTTTGAATTTTTAGTCATGATTGAACCTAGGGTTTCAGATTTTGATACCATTTTGATCTTCATTATTGGTGGTCTAGCTTTTACCACAGTGGGTATCTACGTGGCAAAAATGATTCGACCGAGCCGCCCTAATTATGAGAAGTTGACGACTTATGAATCAGGAGAAGACACCATCGGTTCGGCTTGGGGACGCTTCAATATGAAATTCTATATCGTGGCCTTGATCTTCTTGTTATTTGAAGTGGAGATTCTGTATCTTTTTCCGTGGAGTGTGATATTTGGAGATGAACAATTGATTGCTGAAACGAATGGCCTTTGGGCAAAGTTTGCCATCATTGAAATGTTCATTTTTATCCTTGTTTTGGCACTAGGATTGATCTATGCATGGCGAAAAGGGTTTCTTGATTGGGTGAAACCCAACACTAAGGTGACCGATTTTAAATCTAAAATACCTTCATCAGCTTATAAAAGGTATCAATAATGGGACTGCTCGATCAAAAAATTGCACAAGGTGGCATCGTGATCACCAGAATCGAAGACCTGATCAATTGGGCACGTTTGTCTTCCATGTGGCCAATGGGCTTCGGTACAGCCTGCTGTGCGATTGAATTCATGAGTGCACAATCTACACCCTATGATCTTGATCGATTAGGTATTATTCCGAGAGCTAGTCCTCGACAATCTGACGTCATGATTGTTGCCGGAACAGTAACATTCAAAATGGGAGATCGCGTGCGTAGACTTTATGAACAAATGGCAGAGCCTCGCTATGTTATTTCCATGGGTTCTTGTTCCAATTGTGGTGGTCCTTATTGGGAGCATGGATATCATGTGGTAAAAGGAGTAGACCGCATCATACCTGTGGATGTTTATGTTCCAGGATGCCCACCTAGACCAGAGGCCTTGATTGGAGGCCTGATAAAGCTCCAAGAAAAGATCAGAGGTGAATCTATTGTAGTACCAAAGGCTATTCAAAAGATCATGGAGGGGGAAGGATGACGTTTGAGGACATTAAGGCATTGGTGACAGATCAGCTGGGTGATGACTGCATACTGGTGACGGATACTGCTGCGAGCCCTCAGGCTTTTTATATTGAGCCATTGAGGCTATCAGACACGATGCAGTTTCTTCACGAAAATGACCAGCTTTATTTCGATAGCTTATCGTGTATTTCAGCCTTGGACAATGGCGTGGAAAGCGGAACCATGGAATTGGCCTATAATTTATATTCTATTCCTTTTGACCATCATTTGATGGTAAAGGTGACACTTGATCGGAAAGCACCAAAAATCAGCAGCTTAACTTCGATTTGGAGAACAGCCGATTGGCATGAACGAGAAGCTTTTGACTTGATGGGTATCACCTTTGAAGGGCATCCATACTTGAGGAGAATCCTTATGCCAGCAGACTGGGAAGGGCATCCACTCAGAAAGGATTACGAGGAACAAACGTATTACCGAGGTGTAAAAGTGAAATACTAGTGGCAGGTACAGTGCAATACATATTTGATGACCAAAACCTAAGGAAATCGGAACCGGCCAAGTATCAGCCAGAAGATTTGACCTCTGAGGAGATGGTGGTCAATATCGGACCTCAACACCCCTCGACCCATGGTGTGCTGAGACTTGAGGTACTTACACGTGGTGAAGAGATCGTGGAGGTTGTGCCTCATTTGGGCTATTTGCATCGTTGCTTTGAGAAGCATGCCGAGAATTTGCCTTTCAATCAGACACTACCTTTTGTTGATCGCATGGATTACTTAGCGGCAATGAATTCAGAGCATGCTTATGTCATGGGTGTAGAGCGCATGTTGGGGATTGAAAAAGAGCTGCCTAAACGAGTAGAATATATCAGAGTACTCGTTGCAGAATTGAATCGCTTGGCTTCGCATTTTGTCGCATTGGGCAGCTACGGAATGGATATGGGAGCAGTTACCGCTTTCTTCTGGATGATGCGCGATAGAGAGCATATTCTAAGGTTATTGGAGTGGATCTCAGGTGCACGCATGCTATACAATTACATATGGGTAGGAGGGCTGTTTTATGACTTACCGGTAGGCTTTGAGGAGCGCTGTCTTGAATTTGTGAATTACCTGAAGCCCAAATTGGTTGAGCTAGATGAGTTGTTGATAGAGAATAAGATCTTTGTCGATAGAACCGCCAAGGTGGGTGTTTTACCACTCGATTTAGCCATTAATTATGGCATTACAGGCCCGATGTTGAGGGGTTCTGGGCTAAAATTTGACCTCAGAAAGGTAGATGCTTATTCGGTTTATCCAGAATTAGATTTTGATATCCCCGTTGGGAAAGGAGAGATGGGCGTAGTGGGTGATTGCTGGGATAGAACTTGGGTGAGGGCACAGGAATGCAAAGAGTCGGTTAAAATCATCCAGCAATGTTTAGAGCAGCTCTCTGGCGACCATAAAAGGACTAGAGATTTTGATCCTCGGGCTATGGTTCCTAAGAAAATACGTCCTAAAGCGATGGATTTTTATGTGAGGGCCGAAAACCCTAAAGGAGAATTAGGATTCTTTTTTAGAAGCGATGGGCGTTCAGATGTACCATTGAGAATAAAAGCTAGAGGGCCAAGCTTCACGAATCTTTCAGTGATCGATGAGTTGGCCAAAGGAGGATTGATTGCCGATCTCATTGCGGTGATCGGTTCCATCGACATTGTGCTTGGTGAAGTTGATCGTTAAAGCAGCGCTTTTAGGTTCGATTCGCGAACGAAAGCCGATTGACCTTTCCATTTGATCTTCACCCAGATATCTTGTTTGTCGATAATTTCAACTTTATGCCCTTGTCGAACAACTTCAACCAATGTGGAGGCTGCCGATGGGCCTGACATGATGAAAGTATCATTTTTCATGATGATACCTTTACTCTTTTCAGAAGTGAAATTGAGCGCGTAGGCAGCCACCAAAAAAACAAGCACCAGGCTTATAAGCAAGCTAGAGGATCTTTCCTGATGTTTTTGATATTTCCGAAACATCATAAAGAGGATAACTCCGGCTAATAAGACCAATACCAAATAAATTAAGTATCGATTATCTTCAATAAGCTTTTGAAATTTTTGGTATTCAGTCCATTCATAACCTTCCAGTGCATTCACCTGAGCAAGCTCCGCCATCTTTTCCACTGCCCTTTCATCAGATGTAAAACGATAATAGTCATGCAAGTAATAAAGTGCATTCCCCAAATTATCTTGGGCTTCTTCGCTAAAAGCCATTTTCAAAAGCATAGCTGATGTCGCTTTACCCGAACGATATACGTCTTGGTATAGTGGGTACGACTGAGTGTAGCGTTTATTGTTAAAAAGAGAGTCGGCTACTTCCAGATTGGTCGTAATATCCTGAGCTTCAGCAGATAAGCTGCCAAATAGAAAAAGGGTAAAAAGTCGAACAAATAATTTCAAAGCGCAGTTTTGTATTTAAATTTTAAGCCGTTACCTTTGCAACCGCAATTAAGGAAAACGACCTTAAAACGGCAATAATTTTCTTGATCTGGTAGCTCAGCTGGTAGAGCATCTCCCTTTTAAGGAGAGGGTCCTGGGTTCGAGCCCCAGCCAGATCACTTCCAAAGGCTTCACATCTTGTGAAGCCTTTTTTGTTTTCGCAATATAGTGAGGGCAAATGGCTGAAGGTTTACCATTCACATCAATTAACAAATCGCCTAAAAGGCTAACTTTCTAGTCTCTTTCATCAATATTTCAACTGATTTATGTTATTTGGTTGAAGAATATTCTCATGAGTGCAGATCATCGACCGATTGGTGTTTTTGATAGTGGTATGGGGGGGCTGACAGTCGCTCATGCCATAAGTAAGGTATTGCCTGAAGAACGGTTGGTCTATTTCGGCGATTCTGCCCATTTGCCTTATGGCGATAAATCGGCTGCTACGATTCAAGCCTATTCCATTAAAATATGTGACGTATTACTGCAAAAAGGCTGCAAACTGATTTTGATAGCCTGCAATTCTGCTTCTGCTGCCGCTTTTGAATTGATCAAAGCCTATGTGGGAACGAAGGCCGAGGTAATGAATGTGATCGACCCAGTGGTTGCTCATACGGCGGAACACTACGCGGGCAAAAAGGTCGGTTTGATCGGTACAAAACAGACGGTTGGTTCTGGGGTTTATGATTATCAATTAGGCTTGCGAGATGCGAGTATTGAGTTTGGGGGATTGGCCACTCCGCTTTTGGTGCCAATGATCGAGGAGCATTTTTACAGTAATCAGATCTCTGAAGCCATCATCAATGAATACCTCTCAAATCAACTCCTAGAAAAGATCAATGCCCTGATTTTAGGTTGTACGCATTATCCATTGATCAAAAATGAGATTGACAATTATTATCAAGGAACCGTAGATGTCATCGATGCGTCAATGATCGTGGCACATGCCTTAAAGAATCTCTTGGAAGATAAAGGAATGCTTGCCGATAAGAGAGCCGGGGCGAATGAATTTTTGGTTTCTGATATTACGCCTTCCTTTGAGAAAGCAGCTGAAATGTTCTTTCATGCAAAGGTGCCGCTGACAAAACATATGCTCTGGGAATAAGTTAGGTCTTGGACTGGCCGAATTAGGGTAGCTATTGATTAAATTAGTCTTTTCTTTGCATAGCAAAAGCGACAAATCAACGTGACCGCATTTTTATTCTTTTTAACCTTTCTTTTGATATACACTGTTTTTGCGGTTTATGCCGAAAGAAAGATATCGGCATTCATCCAAGACCGATATGGCCCCATGGAAACGGGCTATTACGGCTTGCTACAAACAATCGCAGATCTGCTTAAGCTTCTCCAAAAAGAAGACATCGTTCCTTTTAAGTCGGATAAAGCAATTTTCAAGCCTGCTCCTCTCATTATTTTTACTGCCGTTTTTGCTGGCTTCGCTGTGTTGCCTCTGACTTCAGGCTTTATGGGCTCAGGGACAGAATTAGGGGTATTTTATTTATTGGCCATCGTCAGTCTCGACGTATTGGGTATCATGCTGGCGGGTTGGGGGTCGAATAGTAAGTATGCACTCTTTGGAGCCATGCGTTCAATTGCTCAGATCATTTCTTATGAAATCCCATTAGGACTAGCCGTACTATGCGTTGTGATGATCTCCCAGACCTTAAATCTACAGGAGATCGTATTCCAGCAGGGTGTTTTATGGACGTCGATAAAACCCGATGCGACAAACTATCTTTTTGGAATAAAAGCATTAGGGATTGAGACTACACAGATAGGAGGAGTGCTCACCTGGAACATTTTGCGGGTGCCGCTGCTCATCCCCGTTTTTCTTATTTTCTACATCGCTTCCTTAGCAGAAGCCAATCGAGCTCCTTTTGATATTCCTGAAGCAGAATCGGAATTAGTCGCTGGTTTTCATGTAGAATATTCTGGTTTTCGATGGGCCATGATCATGTTGTCAGAATACGGCATGATGCTTTTGGTGGCCTTCTTAATGGCTATCTTATTTTTGGGTGGCTGGAATACACCATTGCCAAACATAGGAAGTGTTGCCTTGGCAGACTGGACAAGTGGAAGCCCAGGCTCTTTTTCTGGTCACCTCTGGGGTGCCTTTTGGATGATTTCAAAAGCGCTGCTACTTGTTGCCTCACAGATTTGGGTACGATGGACTTATCCTCGCTTACGGCTAGACCAGCTAATGAATCTGAGTTGGAAATACTTGACACCTGCCTCGATACTTTTAGTTTTGCTGTGCGCACTCTATAGAATGTTGATGATATGATGGAGTACTTCAGAAATATCGCAATCGCATCAAAGACCTTAAAGAAGGGCTTGGGCCTGACGTTAAAGCACTTAAATGAGGCGAGAAGCCAACGAGATCCCTTGTCGCCGAACGACGAAAACTACTTCGAAAAGCAGAATGCCATTTTTACGGTCCAATACCCTAAAGAAGTTTTGCCAGTGCCGATCGTGGGTCGATACAAATTGCACAATGAAATTGAAGATTGCATTGTATGCGATAAATGTGCGAAAATCTGTCCGGTCGATTGTATCGAAATAGAACCCGTTAGGGCAACTGAGGAATTTGGTAAAACTTCTGATGGTACAGCCAAGAGAATCTACGCAGCCAAGTTTGATATCGACATGGCTAAATGTTGCTTTTGTGGGCTATGCACCACGGTGTGTCCTACAGAGTGCTTAACCATGACCAATGAGTATGACTTCAGCACCTTTGATATCAAAGAGCATAATTTTGAATTCGGTAACATGACACCGATTGAGATTTTGCAGAAAAAAGAGGAATTCGCTGCATTTCAGAAAAAGAAAGAAGAAGAGAAATTACAGGCAAGTGCTAATAAACCTGCGGGAGTAGCAAAACCTAAAATGCCGGGTGTAAAACCGGAAATGCCAAGGCCTTCAGGAATGGTGAAACCTGCCATGAAGCCCAAGGTGCCTGGGGATGAGCAAAAGGAGGGGGAGCAAAAACCTAAGGTGAATATGAAGCCTAAGATACAGGTCAAAAAACCTGTTGTTAAGCCCAAGATAGAGGCTGTTGAACCGAAAGAAAAACTAGCTCCCGTACGGCCGAAAGTACCAATGAAACCGAAGCCCTCAGAGGATGACCTGAAAGACCAACAAAAAAACGAAGAAGTGAGGTCAAAGGGCGCACGGCCGAAGATCCCGATGAAGCCGAAAATTCCACCGAAAAAGGAAGAAGAGTAAATGGATATTTCGTTAATCATGTTTTATGTCCTTGGTGGACTCACTGCTCTTAGTGCGCTTTTTGTTGCGTTTACCAAGAACATTATCTATGCGGCTTTCGCGTTGATCATGTGTTTATTCTTTTTGGCAGGAGTGTATATTTTCTTAGGCGCCGATTTCATCGCGATTGTACAAATACTGGTCTACGTAGGAGGTATTCTCGTTTTACTGTTGTTTGGTGTTATGCTAACCAACAGGTTAAAAGGAGAAAAATTGGTAAGTGCCACACGCTCAAGATTTTTTGGAATACTCTTGATTGCAGCGGTTTTTCTGGTGTTGATCAAAGGAGTGATCAGTGCAAATTTTGTTGAATCAGAATGGATGCAGCAAGAAATGACCGCTAAAGCAGGACTCAAAGGTTTCGGTTTAAATCTGATGACAGAATATGTATTGGCTTTTGAATTGATCGGCTTGCTTTTACTCATTGCATTGATCGGCTCTGTGTATATCGCTGGAAATCGAAAGGAGGGATTAGATGCCCATTAATTTTTTGCTATTTCTCGGTGTAATTCTCTTTTGCTGCGGTTTGTACATCGTTGTAGCAAGGAAGAATGTGATCATGGTTTTAATTGGTATTGAACTGATGTTGAATGCGGCCAACCTCAACCTGATTACCTTTAGTGCTTTTGATTCTGGGGAACTGCAGGGGCAAGTTTTTACATTGTTTATTATTACAGTGGCCGCTGCAGAAGCGGCTGTCGGCTTAGCTTTGGTTGTGAAAGTTTATCAATACTTCAAGTCAAGCGATTTATCAGATATAAGTGATTTAAAGGGGTGATCGATCTGAAAGACATATTGACCCTTCAAACGGGACCTGATTTCTATTGGCTCTTGGTGCTTTTAGCACTGCCCTTTTTCAGTTTTCTTTTTAGTGGGTTTTTCGGAAAAAGAAGCCCTTGGATCTCTACTGTCATTATTGGCTTGAACTTAATCCTCTCGGTTTATCTCACCCTGATCCATATCAATGAAGGTTATCAAATTTTCAGAGGTGAATGGTTCAGTATCGGTGACTATCAATTCACTTACAGTCTCATCATCGATGAGTTGATGCTCTTGATGTCCATTGTTGTGAATTTTATCTCATTGCTAGTGCATATTTTCTCCTTGGAATACATGCGCCAAGATGAACGCATCATTACCTATTTTAGATACCTAGGTCTCTTTACGTTTTCCATGATGGGAATCGTTCTTTTTTATGATCTGCTAATCATCTTCATCTTCTGGGAATTAGTAGGGCTTTCTTCTTATCTGCTCATCGGTTTTTGGTACAAGAAACGTTCCGCCTCGATTGCAGCAAATAAAGCGTTCATTCTCAATCGGATCGGCGATGTTGGATTCATTACAGGCATCATGATTCTCTTTACTCAATTCGGCTCCTTAGATCTGGAGGCCGTTAAATCGATGATGATGCTGAGTGAGATAGAAGGGGATCAATGGGTAGTCAGTTTTTTAAATGCAGGAGAGGAGATCTACCATAATTTAGATGGAAGGTGGTTGAGTGCCGCTGGCATTGCTTTATTCTGTGGTGCAGTGGGTAAATCCGCACAATTTCCTTTGCAGGTCTGGTTACCCGATGCGATGGAAGGGCCCACTCCGGTTTCCGCTTTGATCCATGCGGCTACAATGGTTGCCGCGGGTGTTTACCTACTGGCGCGGGTTTTTGTTATTCTCGATGCTCAGGCATTAGAAGTAGTTGCCATTGTTGGTGCCATAACAGCATTTATGGCAGCTATTGCCGCCTTGTCTCAATTTGATATTAAAAAGGTGCTGGCCTATAGTACGGTCTCTCAATTAGGATACATGGTCATGGCCATGGGGGTTGGCGCGTATTCCGCGAGCATATTTCATTTATTTACTCATGCATTCTTCAAAGCAGGCCTTTTCCTTTCAGCCGGCATTATCATTCATCAACTGCATCAGTTGGAGAACAAAGACATTAAGTTCGATGCACAAGATATGAGGGTAATGGGGGGCTTAAGGAAGTACATGCCAAAGACCTTTTTTGTCTTTCTATTCTGTTCCTTAGCACTCATTGGCCTGCCCGGTTTTTCAGGCTTTTTGTCAAAAGACGAGATCTTATTGAACCTATCTGTATGGACCGATTACAAGGGCGGAGGCTTTTATATACCTGAGGTTTTGGCTTTTGCGACGGTTGTTTTTACCGCCTTTTACACGTTGAGAATGATCTTATTGGTCTTTTTTGGAGAATTTAGATTGCCAAATATTTTACCGGAAGGTGGGCTTAAGTTGCGACCTAAAGACGGAAATTTATTATTGATGCTCCCAGTTGTATTACTTGCGATGCTATCGACTAGTCTTTGGTTAGGCATCACCATTGACGGTGCAACAACATGGTTGGCTGAGCTCATTGAAACCCCGATCTATTTGGTGCCAGAGCGCTACGCGGCAAAAAGTCTCGTTGATGTTCCTGCTGCTGTTTTTCACGACATGCATGGCTTGGTGATGACAGTTTCATTGCTCTTAGCGCTGGCAGGATTACTCATGGCTTATTTTGCGTTTAAACCCGGGGCCAAGATGCAAAAACGATTTGTTGAGCGAAGAGAGCCTTCGGGTCCATTGGCACAAATTTCCTTTTATCATTGGTACCAAGATGCACTCTATAATAAGTTCATTTTACCCTTTTTACTGCTCATTTCGAGCTCTCTGGCCTGGTTTGATGAGCAAGTACTAGATCGTTTGATAGTAGGTTTCACAAAGGCGCAAGTAGTTTTGGCCCATGTGATTCGTCGTTTGGATATCAATGTGATCGATGGGTTGGTTCATTTTAGTTCTAATTCTATCGGTAGAATGGGAATGCTTACAAAATCGATGCAGTCTGGAAAAGTGCAATCATTTATTGTGCTGAGTTTTGTGTTTGTTCTATTAATATTGTTGTTGCTCATTTTCTGACATGGCCAACCTACTTTCTTATATCGTTTTTATTCCATTATTAGCCGCTGCGGTCGTGGCCTTCTTGCCTAAAAGATTGGAGTCAGTCTATAAGTGGATAGCGCTCGCCGCCCTGTTAATAACGTTGGGCTTAAGTCTCGTGCTTACCTTCTCTTTTGAAAGAAAGGCGACAGGGGGTATAGCCGAAGAATCACACCTTCAGTTTGTCGAAAAGGCGGATTGGTTTTCGATTTCTTTGGGCTCTTTTGGTGATATATCGGTCGATTACTTTCTTGGTGTTGATGGCATCAATATCAGCCTCATCCTGTTATCGGCAATTGTCCTGCTGATCGGAGTTATTTCGTCTTGGAAGATGAAAAAACAATTGAAAGGGTATTTCGGTCTTTATTTGCTGCTGTCTTCATCGGTACTTGGTTGCTTCATTGCACTCGATTTCTTCCTCTTTTATCTCTTTTTCGAGTTCATGTTGCTACCCATGTATTTTCTGATCGGGATATGGGGTGGTCCAAGAAAAGAATACGCATCGATCAAGTTTTTCCTCTACACCTTAGTGGGTTCGATTTTCATCCTGATGGTGATGATAGGTCTTTACAATTCTGTCTTTGACCCACTCAAAACAGCGGACCAATTAGGCTTGAATGTGAATGAGTTGCCTCAAATGGTTATCATTGATCAGGTCCAAGAGATGGTAGCCAATGGTGAGGTGGAACAGGATCAGCTCGTGAAGTCTTTCAACATGATCTATATGGCAGATGAACGGAACTACCTGCCAGGTTCTTTTTTGGAGACTGCTGGTATTGCGAAGATTTTCAACCAACCTGCGAGATGGATGGCCTTTTTGGCCTTAATGATCGGCTTTGCTATTAAGCTTCCCGCATTTCCTTTTCACACTTGGTTACCTGATGCACACGTGGAGGCGCCAACACCGATTTCGGTCGTTCTTGCGGGTATATTATTAAAAATTGGAGGTTATGGAATCATCCGAACCGCTTATGCTATGTTTCCTGATGCCGCTTTCCATTATGCCTGGCTGATCGGTTTCTTTGGCATGTTCTCCATTCTTTATGGCGCCATGAATGCCCTGGCTCAGAAAGACTTAAAAAAACTGATCGCTTACAGTTCGGTTTCTCATATGGGCTTTGTGCTTTTAGGCTTGGCGTCTATGACGGTTGAAGGCGTTTCAGGTGCAATCTACCAGATGTTTTCCCACGGGTTGATCTCTGCGATGCTCTTTTTGATCGCAGGGGTGTTGTATGACCGAACACATGATCGATTGATTGAAAACTATGGGGGATTGGCAATTAGGCTTCCTCAGTATACAGTATTTACAGCAATTGCATTTTTTGCGTCATTAGGCCTGCCAGGTTTCTCAGGGTTTATCGCTGAAATCACGGTGTTTATTGGTGCATTTAAGTCAGATATGGTGAAGGGGGCCATTCCGTTTTGGATGCCTGTTGTTTCGGCTATCGGATTGGTCTTGGCAGCGGGCTATTACCTTTGGACCTTACAAAGAATGTTCTTTGGTGAATTTTGGATCAAAGACAAAGCTTGGGTGGATCGCTTAACTGATTTGAAGGCAAGAGAGTACTTGATGTTGATCCCATTGGTCATACTCATTGTACTTTTTGGAGTCTACCCTGCTGCACTTTTCGACCTGATGAATGAATCAGTGATGGCTTTTGTTGAACACATTAGTCCAGGAGCGGGAAGATGAGCATAGGCTTTGTACAGACTGGTGGTCTTTCCGATTGGTTAACGCAAATTGCCAATAGCGTTAGCTGGTTAATGCCAGAAATCATTATTGCCTCAACCGTATTGCTACTCATTATTTTTGATTTGCTGTTTACAAAGCATAAATCACTCGGATTAGCCGTAATTGCGTTTACAGGCTTGGGGTTCACTTTTTACACGCTCATGCAACAATGGCAAGTGGTTGAAACTATGACCTTTTTCAACCGCATGTTGAAGCTGTCGAATTTATCCATTTTGCTGAAATTGCTGTTTACCATTGCTGCTGCCACTGTGCTTGTCCTCATGGCGAACCAGCAAGAAGAAGATAAGCTTGCAAGTACAAGATCGAGTGAACAATATGTCATGCTGTTGACCATGCTCATTGGGTCTTTCCTAATGACCATGACCATGAACCTTCTACTGATCTATTTAGGTATTGAGTTGGTCTCTATTGCTTCCTATATCATCACTACGCTTAACCCGAATAAAAATAGAGCAGAAGCAGCCTTGAAATACTTAATTTTTGGAGCTGTGGCTTCTGCATTGATGCTCTATGGCATGAGCTGGCTCTATGGGTTTACCGGCACGCTTCAACTGGATTCAGATAGTTTTTATGCAGGGTTGATGACTGCTGATGATTTTGCCTTGGGTATTGCGATCTTACTGACCTTGGCAGGTATCTTATTCAAACTAGGAGCTTTCCCAATGCATTTGTGGTCTCCTGACGTTTACCAAACAGCGCCAACACCTATTGTTTCATTTTTCTCAGTGGTTCCAAAGCTGGCAGCCTTAACGATTGTTTTGAGACTCGTGGTCTATGTCGGTGATTTATGGGATTGGACCTTGACGCTTGGAATAGTTGCCTTAGGGTCAATGTTGGTGGGTAATTTATCCGCCCTTTGGCAGCAGGATGCCAAAAGAATGTTGGCTTTTTCATCAATCGCACATGCGGGCTTTTTATTACTAGGGCTTGCCGTGCTATCGGATACAGGTAATCAGGCCTTTCTTTTCTACGGACTGATCTATAGCCTTATGAACTTTGCTGCTTTTACGCTCGTGTTGCTGTTGGAGCGAGCAACAGGCTCTTCAATCATGAGTGACTGGAAAGGCCTTGGGAAAACCTTTGCATTTCCGTCCATTCTAATGCTCGTGGTCTTGGTTTCCTTGACGGGTCTTCCACCAACTGCGGGCTTCAACGCGAAGCTTTATCTGTTTTCAGCGCTGTGGGAGAGTTATGTAAGTTCAGGTTCAAATTTCATGCTTTGGCTATTTGCGATCGGCCTTTTCAATACGGTGATTTCTTTATTCTATTACTTGAAGATTCCTTATCTTCTATTCTTTAAAACTAATTCAGGTTCATCTGTTCAAAAGCCTTCAGCATCACTTAGTTTTTTGGGCACTCTTTTAGTGCTGCCTTTGTTACTTTTATTCTTTAGGTCTGATTGGTTTGTTGACCTTATGAATACTATTAATTTTACATTTTAGATCTTGACATGAGCGAGCCTATCAAACATGAATGTGGAATAGCCCATATTCGCCTCAGAAAGCCTCTTCAGTACTATATTGACAAGTATGGTACGCATAAGTATGCGGTAAGCAAGCTTTACATGATGATGCAAAAGCAGTCGAACCGTGGACAAGATGGAGTCGGTGTTGCTAATATTAAGATCGGGGTATCACCTGGTAAAAGATACATAAGCCGGTATAGAACGATCAACTCAAATCCAGTTGATGAGATTTTCAGTAAAATTGCCAGAAAATATACAAAGGCTCGAAAGAAGGAAGGCTATGATCCCAACGATGCGGATTGGCTTAAAAACAATATTGGATTTTCAGGAGAATCATGGTTAGGGCATTTGCGCTATGGCACGCATGGAAAGAATTCTATCGAAAGCTGCCACCCTTTCTTGAGACAAAATAACTGGAGAAGTCGTAACCTGGTAATGGCCGGCAATTTCAACATGACCAATGTTGATGAGTTATTTGACGTGCTCATTGGATTGGGACAGCACCCAAAAGAGAAGACAGATACAGTGACCGTGATGGAAAAGATCGGTCACTTCTTAGACGAAGAGAATCAGCGCATTTTCGATAAGTATAAAAACAAACTCGAGAATTCCGAAGTCACGGAAAAGATAGAGACTGAGATGGATATCCAGCGTATCCTGAAAAGATCGTTCAAAGATTTTGATGGTGGTTATGCACTAGTTGGTCTCTTAGGACATGGGGCGTCATTTGTAGTTCGTGATCCGAACGGCATCAGACCTGCATTCAAATACATTGATGATGAGGTGGTCGTGGTTGCTTCAGAGAAGCAGGCCATCAAGGCCGCCTTTAACGTGAATTACGATAAGATCTCTGAAATCGAAAGGGGTCATGCCTTGATCATTCAACGTGATGGAGATTATTCTGAAGTGCCAATTCTTAAGCAAAAGGAGCTGGCGGCCTGCTCATTTGAGCGCATTTACTTCTCAAGAGGGAATGACCCGGAAATCTACCAGGAACGTAAGATGCTAGGTAAATTACTGGTGCCACAGATCTTAAAGGCGATCAACTTTGATTTGAAGAATACCGTCTTCTCTTACATTCCAAACTCTGCCGAAGTTTCTTTCTTAGGCATGATGCAAGGCTTGGACGAGTACTTGACTAGGAAGCAGAAAGAGGTGATCATTGATGGGAAACCATCTTTGGAAGATATTGATAACCTATTAAGTTTTAGGCCAAGGGTCGAAAAGCTGGTCATCAAAGATGCAAAGCTTAGGACTTTTATTGCCGATGACAATAGTCGTGATGATCTAGTCGCGAATGTGTATGATACTACCTATGAAGTGATCAGAAAAGGGATAGATACCTTGGTGGTGATCGATGATTCTATTGTTCGGGGAACTACACTGGAAAAGAGTATTCTCAAAATGCTCGATAGGCTGGAGCCAAAAAAGATCGTGGTTGTGTCCTCAGCACCTCAAATTCGATACCCTGATTGTTATGGTATTGACATGTCTAAGATTAAAGAGTTCGTGGCCTTTAGAGCTATGCAAGCAATGTTGAAAGAGCGTCTCATTGAAAATAAAATGGACGAAGCTTATCACAAGGTACTTGCCAACATAGATAGCAACAAGCAACCAAATTTTGTACAAGAGCTCTATGATCAGTTTACGGATGATGAACTCTCTAATAAGATCACAGACATTGTGAGACCAAGTGACCTTAAAGCAGAATTAGAAGTGATCTATCAAACGGTAGACAACCTTCACAAGGCTTGTCCGAATAATTTGGGGGATTGGTATTTTACGGGTAATTACCCAACCCCAGGAGGAATGCGCGTCGTAAATAAGGCGTTCATGAACTTCATGGAGGGCAAAGAAGTACGCGCTTATTAATTGATACTACGAAGTGCGGATTTTATCCGAGCAAAAGAATTAAAGGCTGGTTGTTGACTAGCCTTTTTTTGTAAAAAAAGCCACTCCTAGGAGTGGCTACTTATCTTATTCTCTTTGAATTTGCTTTTAAGTATTATGCGTAGAGATGCCAAAACGGCTTCGGCATGACGCGCAGCTTACACAGAGAAACTTTCTCCACAACCGCAGGTGCGGTTTGCATTTGGATTGATGAACTGGAACCCTTTCCCGTTCAATCCGTCAGAGAAGTCTAATGTGGTGCCTAAAAGATAAAGCAAGCTCTTTCTGTCGACCAATACTTTGATGCCTTTGTCTTCAAACACCTGATCCTTCTCCTTGATCTGGGCATCAAACTCCAAGTCATACATTAAACCTGAGCAGCCACCTCCTTGCACAGCCACTCGAATGTTATGGTTATCAGTTTTTCCTTCTTTGGCTCTCAGCTCCACGATCTTCTCCTTCGCTGTTTCTGTTACATTGATCATTATGCTACTGGGTTAAGTACTACACTAAATACGGTAATGGTGTTAATGTCTCTGCCATAATAAAGCTTATCGAGGGCATCATACATGTTGGAGGCAGTGAAATATGACGTATGTAATTCAGTTTCACCCTTTGCAATCCATTGAATGGTATAACTATTATGCTTGTCTTTGTAAGATTTTACATAGTCTAGTATTTTATTCAATGCATCCAATTTGTCGATACCCATTTCCGAATGAAATAGGAAAGACTGATTGTGCCTTGGATTGATGGTGATCAAATCAAGTTTGATTTTTCCTTCTATCGATTGAAATTCAAAACTTAACTCGCTCCCTTGAATCCCTAAATGGGATTCAATCTTCTTTTGAAGTTTTAAACTTTCTACGCGAATGTCGCTTCCTGTACCTGTCATACGATTGTTGTGCCTAATTCGCCTCTGCAACTGACATTAAACAGGTTCTGAAACCAATAAGTTCATTACCTTGGCGCAAAGATAATACATGAATTTTAATTGAATGCCATGAGGAAGATTGAGCACATCGGAATTGCTGTAAAATCATTAGAGTCTTCAAATGACCTGTTCGCAAAACTATTCGGTGAATCGCACTACAAAGTAGAAGAAGTTGTTTCTGAAGGAGTGAATACAAGTTTTTTTAAGGTGGGTCCCAATAAGATCGAATTATTGGAAGGGACGAATCCCGATAGTCCAATATCAAAATTTATTGAAAAGAGAGGCGAAGGGATTCATCATATTGCTTATGATGTAGATGACATCCTTGCTGAAATGAAAAGATTAGAAGGGGAGGGTTTTACCCTTTTGAATAAAGAACCTAAAAAGGGTGCAGACAATAAACTTGTCTGCTTCCTTCATCCTAAAACGACTAATGGTGTATTGATTGAACTTTGTCAAGAGATCAGCTGATTTGTTCGAGGCTTGCGCCTTGCCATTAAAAACAATTACCTTTGTGGCTGAAATTGAGTACCATGGAAGAAAGGCGCACAGAATTAGCTTCATTAGGTGAATTTGGATTGATCGATCGATTGTCAGCGGATGTAGAGATCAAGAATCAAACAACCATTAAAGGCATTGGCGATGACGCAGCGGTGATCAAGACCTCAGAAAAGGGATTGGGTCTTTTGTCTGCAGATATGCTAATGGAAGGTGTCCATTTTGACCTTTCTTATGCTCCGCTTCCTCATTTAGGCTATAAGGCAATTGCTGTAAATGTTTCAGACATTGCGGCAATGAATGGTATACCCGAACAGATTACCATTTCATTGGGCTTAAGTAATCGTTTTTCTGTTGAAGCGGTAGATGCCTTGTACAAAGGGATTCATGCGGCAGCTAAAGATTTCGATGTAGACATTGTAGGAGGAGATACCACAACTTCTAATTCAGGTTTGGTCATTTCCATATCAGTTTTTGGTTCTATTCAAGAAGAGAATGTGACCTACCGGAAAGGCGCTGCAGACAACGACATCCTTTGCGCAACAGGAGATCTTGGGGCAGCCTTTGTCGGTTTGCAGGTGTTAGAAAGAGAAAAGCAAACCTTCCTAACCAACCCAAACATGCAACCGCAACTTGACAAGTATCACTATATTGTTCAGCGTCAACTCAAGCCAAAAGCCCGAATGGATATCATTCATGAGTTGAAAACGCTAGGCGTTGTGCCAACGGCGATGATCGACATTTCAGATGGATTGGCGTCTGAATGTTTACACTTATCTCATCACTCAGGTGTTGGTTTTTCCATCTACGAAGACAAGCTACCAATTGATAAACAAACCTTTGATACGGCTGTAGAATTCAATATTGATCCGATCACTGCGGTGCTAAATGGCGGTGAAGATTATGAACTACTTTTCACCATCAGCCAAAAAGACCACGACAAATTGGAAAAACACCCAGACATCCATTTCATTGGACATGCCCAAAAGCTGGAAAAAGGGAATTTCTTGGTAACGAAAAATCAGAATGCGGTGCCTCTAAAAGCGCAAGGTTGGGATCACCTAGCCAATGAGCAATAAAGCCACAATGGCAAGGCTGAAGAAAGTGCTGATGATGGCGGCATTAAATTTACGCTCAGCGCTGAGGCTGGGGAATAACCCCGTACTGGCTGCCAGAAAAGTGACGATTACAAATAAATAGGTTGCCAAGACAAAACCTTGATTTCTGATGTAATTGGTTTGATCTGATAGGCGAAAAGATAAATTACCGTAGATCAGGCTTTCACGAAGCTCAGCAAATTGAGGTGGTCTGTCAAGTTGCCTTAATTCCGAACTAGAAATTTCAAGGACTCCTTTCTCTGTAGAGAGCAGGTATTTATCGACATCATACAGGTCGCCTGTGATCATCATTTTTTGTTTGATCGAATTGACTGCATAGGTGCCGATCGGTCGATTGATGAAAAAGTCTAAGATCAAGGTGAGAGCAAAGCACATCATCAGGATGTTGAGGATGGTCGCGGTTTTTTCCGTCGCTTTATAATTGGTAGGTGGGTATTGAGGTTTTCTAGGCTGGAAACGGAAATCTCTTGTAGCAGAAGCTTGTCGTTTTCTCAGTATTTCCCGAAGCTTATCATGGCTTAGGGCAACCTCAAGCTGCCTTTGATACGCATCATAAGCTGCTCGCTTTTCTTTGTCCACGAGCACGACATAGGCGTCGTTAAGGGAACGAAAAGCTGCGGCCGCTTGTGTTGAAGGGTTGACATCAGGATGAAGGTCTTTGGCTAAATTGCGGTAGGCTTTTTTGATTTCAGCTCCTGTCGCGTTTTTTTCAACTCCCAGTATGTGGTAAAAGTCTTTCGACATATCTTTGAATTGCGCAATTCGATTTACTAAAACTATGGAAGCCTTACATTATTACAACGGCAAGTACCTGAAAAAGAATGAAATTTCTATTTCTCCTGATGATGTAGGTTTTTCCAGAGGTTATGCAGTTTTTGAATACTTTCGGGTAGAAAATAACCTACCGATCTTTGTCAATGATCATTTGGAGCGTCTTTGCTCCTCAGCCCAGGCACTTCACCTTTCTATGCCTCAGTCTAAGGAAGAGATCAAAGAAATTGTCGTTGACCTCATTAATAAGAATCAACTACCCTTCTCTGCGATTAAGATCATCGTAACAGGAGGAGTTTCTACGAATGGATTTTCTCCAGGACAACCGAGTTTATTGATCATGCAGTTGCCTTTCCAACAACCCGATGAATCTTTGTATGAAAAAGGTGCGTCTCTGATGACCTATGCTTATCATAGGGATATGCCAAGTGTCAAGTCGGTCGCATATGCTCAAGCCTTGTCTTTGGAGCAAGAGTGGAAGGCGAAGGGACATGTTGATGTGCTTTATCATCAAAATGGATGGGTATCAGAAGTTTCGAGAAGTAGTGTGTTTATTGTGACATCGGGCAAACTAAAGACGAACAAAGCGGGTGTTTTGGCTGGAGTAACGCAAAAAAATGTGATTAGGGCAGTGAAGGAAAAATACCAAGTGGAGATCGGTAACATCAAACTTGAAGAATTACTCAATGCCGATGAGCTCTTTATTACGAGTACTACTAAAAGAGTGATGCCGATTACCCAAGTGGGAGATCAGGAAATTGGAAACGGAATACCGGGTGTGATCACGAAAGAGGTGCGTGAACTGTTTGAGGGGTATGTCAATAAGCAGTTGACTTAACTTCTTTAGACGCATTCATTTCAATACCAATGATATCAAGCATGATGTCACTGATTTGTACGGGAAGACGCTTTTCAAGATTCTTGTAGCGGTAGTTCAACACCTGTCCTGTTTCAGCCTGATAAGCTATCCTCCCTGCTTGTAAGCCATTCTCATAGATCCTTAACTCAAAAATGGTTTTGTCGATCCCATCTGTATAGGAGTTGTTCATGTTCCAGGTAATGCTATGCCCAAAATCTACCAATTTGTTCAGCATATTCCTTACAAGTTCCTGATTTTCTTCCATGTCGTAATCACTTAAGACTAACTTATCTTAATGAAAGAACGCGTGAAGAAGCGAATGGTTATTCTTCTTCAGGATAAGGAACAAAAAGAAAGTTGGTAAAATCAGGTTCTACAACAAAAAGGCAGCAGAATTCATCTGGGTTTTTATAGGCATTTATAAAAGCCTCTTCATCATCGATCAGTTGGCGTTGAATAAACTCATCGATGTAGGTGATGTAATAATTCCAGTCAGTGGACATATCTTCTTTCCCTATTAATTTCTGCCCAATGGGAATGTCTGTTTTTGCAATTGGAAAAATGGGGAAATCGGAAAAGCCTCGTTTTTTGACTTGATAAGCCGCTTCTTTCAGGGTGTCTGCTACTAGCACAAAATCTTTTGTAATGGTGCCTAAGTATTTACCATTTAATTCTGGATCGTTTTGCATGCTACAAATTTAAAACATTGAATAATTTCGAATCCTCTAATGCAGTATATTTAATTATGAGAGATAAAAAGAAGAGGCGTGGTTTTATTTATTTCTTAGCCGAGTTGGTCATTCTTATAATAGGTATTTCTGCTTCATTTTTGTTGAATGAGTTGAGAATTGGTCAAAAGGAAAGGGTAAAGGAGCAAGAAATGCTTGTGAATTTTCAAAAGAACTTGTTGGTCGATAGCCTTCGATTAAGTTCGAGTATTTCCGTATTAGAAAAGCAACTTGAGTTTGCTGAAAAAGTTTTGATCAGTCCAAAGGGCATTTATTCCGATTCACTTTTTATCCATACAGTTTCTTTACTCAATTATGCTCCTTTTTCATCCAATGATCTCACCTATCAGCAAATGGAAAGCACAGGTACTTCTAGTGTCATACAGAATGAAGTGCTGATGAATTTACTAGTGGGTTTGTATGAAAGTGGTTTCGAGACGGTGGTGCTTTGGAGTAACATTGACGGTGACCATGTGAAAAATAGGGTAATTCCCTTTGTAGAAGATAATTTTCCGTTTGTCAAAGGCCTTAACTATCCATCAGCGGATGCATCGACAAAAAGACAATTTGTTAAGGCGGTGCAGTCCGAAAAGTTTTTGCACTTGATTCAATTTGGTCAATCCTATAAAGCCAGTACTTTGGCTGTTTTTAGAGAGGCGTTGGATGATGTGCGTGAAGTTATGGAACTCCTCGAACGAGAAATTGAAATCGAAAACAAGTAGTTATTTGTTGAACAGCTGTTGGTCCAACGAAAATTTTCCTGGACCGGCAAAAAGTATACAAAGGTAACTGATCAAATAGAGCACAGATTTTTCCTGAGTGCTAAAGGGGTCAGCGCCATGTCGGAGTTGCCATGCGACGAACATGGTAATGATCAGTGGAATAACAGCGTATCTGGTCGTTAGGCCTAGAATCAATAGAATTGAGCACAAAAATTCGGCAAAAGTGGCCATAATGAGAGATGCCTCAACACCTATACCCAAGGGGTCACTAAAACGCCATTCACCATTGATGATTCGCATGAGTTTAGGATAGCCGTGGGTTAGCATGGCTGCGCTCATTAAAACGCGTAGCAGCAAAAGACCAATACTCACGTTGATTGAAGGCGTCCCCGTTTTGAGTAATTTTCTAAGCATGACTTGAAGCTTTTTCACTAATGACGTCAGCTAAAGAATCATTTGCAATACATTTTTATGTAGTCGGCGGCTAGCGGATCTTGGTAAGTTTCACCCATTCCGAAGTCATCACAAGCAGATTTTAGCGGATACTTTCCATCATTGATCTTTGCCATGCCTCTGCGCGTGTAGGCTTCTCCATATTCAGGGTTTTTTTGAAGTGCGTCATCAAAAGACCGAATAGATGCTGAGTAATGCTCATAGACAAAAAACACCATCGCTTTATTAAAATGAGCAACAGGGAGTTCAGGATCGATGGAAAGTGCTTTGTCAAAATCTTCAATCCCCTTGGGACCAACACCTCCTCTAGCGTAAGCTGCCCCTCGGCTGATGAGTGCTTCGACATTATTGGGATCCTTTCGCAGTACTCTTGAAAGGTCGAAAATAGCCTCTTGATTTTTTCCTTCTCGAACAAAGGCACGTCCTCTCAGGGATAAGGCATCCATATTGTCTTCATCTGCTGTTAATAGAACGTTCATGTCACCTATTACAGCGGTGTAGTTTTCTAACTCAAAATTGCATCGAGCCCTACCTAGCATCGACTTGAATGGGTTCCACCGCAATAGCGCTAGTTTATTGTAATCATCATAAGCCTCTTGATAGTTCTCAAGTGCCTCATTGGCCTTTGCGCGGTTAAATACCGCGAAATAATCATCTGTATCAATTTTGATGACTCGAGAGTAGCCGGTAACGGCAGCTTCAAAATCACCATTCTGAAAGTGACTATCCGCCTCTTCTCTTACAGCTTCCATATCGCAAGCAAGCAGAACGAACGCAAGGAATGGAAAGAGCCATTTGGAACTTGTCATTACCAAATAAACTAAAGAATTAGTTTTGAGTAAAGAAAAATTACTAAAAGTTTAGTAGTGACCGTGATATTTTCTTGTGAACCACTCAAACGAGAGTAACAGGGCTAAAATAATTAGCCACAAGATATTGTCAATAAGTGGGTTGAGCGTTTCTGAAGACCTGCTGATGGGTTTTGGGTTTATTGTTTTCAGGTCAGCTTTGAGTTTATCGAGCTCGCTTAATAAATAAAAATCACCTCCCGAGTTGTTGGCAATATTTCGAAGAAGTTGATGATCGGCAGTGAGGTCGATATCCTCTAAAGCCAGCTGTTCAACGGTGAAACTGCCTCGACTAGTTTCTTGCTGATTATTTAGCGATACGCTCGCTTCATAGGAATAGACACCTGGTTTGAGTCCTCTAATATTGAACTCATTACTTGGCGTGTTCACATAGTTATATTCCTCCACTTCATTGAGTTCGTTGCTTAATTTCAGCGAGATGTTGTAGTCATAAACAGGTTCATATAAGGCATTGTATACATTAGTGATAAATTCAATCGACTCTGAATCTGTGAAGCGCTCCTTTATTGGGCTAACTTCAAAATTGGTTTTGTTATCAGTGGTGGCTAAGAACTGGATAAGCTTACCAAATAATTCCTCAAAGAGCTCAGGGCTTGTATAAAGTGCGCTTTCTTGAAGTCTCCATTTCCAAAAACCTGACCCTGAAAAAACAGCTGATTTTTTTTCTCCGTCATTCAAAGCGGTTAAAAGTGGTCTGTTGGTCTGTGCATTTCCGATGCGCTGGTATAAAAAGACGGTGGCATTATTCTTTAATTCAAATGTGCCATAGGGAACTGTGAGGGGCGGATAATCGCTCAATCGATCGAGTAAGGTTTCTTTGATACTGAACAGGTCAAAAGTTGGAGAATAATTCGCAGACACCTGATCTGTTTGACCTAAATTTCTGTAGCTCATTACTGAATTTCTCGCATTGATCTTCTCCAGATCTTGTGTTCCTGTTATAAAAAACGTGTTGCTGTCATCGATCCAGTGGTCAATTTCTTGCGGTAGGTCATTGAAACCTGGTAATTCATGATAGATGACTAAGTCAAAGGGCCCCTCTGGAAATTCTTTTGTGATGCTTTGTAACCAGATAGAAACTTCCGTTCCTTCTTTGGCTTCAATGATCGTTCGGAGTGTTTTGATGTCTGGATGAGGTGCGGCAGCGGCGATGAGAATTTTTTGCTCACTATCGATCACCTCGATAAATGCAGTTCTGGTGTTATTTGCGCTCGTGCTTTCTCCCTCCTTAGGGACTAGTCTCACTTGATAGCTTTTAATTCCAACCTCCCCAGCATCTAAAATAAACTCTAAAGAGTTGATCTGTTGATCACCAGTAGGTTGTAATGCTTTTTTCGCAATAACCTTCCCACCATTGATCAGCTCAACAGAGAGGGATTGATCAACAAAGCCATTGTTATAGACATCAACAACTAGTGGGAAGCGTTTTCCTTGATACACGACCTTATTTACATTGACGCGCTTAATGCTAAGATCCTTGGCGGGAATGGTGTCACCTAAACCTACGGTATAAACTGCCTTAGTGGAAGTAAAGAATTGTGGTGATGTGCCATAATTATGAATGCCGTCTGAAAGTAGAATGGTTGCAGCTAAATTTTGTTGTTCATAATCGCGTGAGATCTCTTGCAGTATTTTATTGAGGTCCGTCGTTTGTTCATTGAATTTAATGTCTTCAGAAGAATCGTAATAAGTTGATATATCTCTGATTCGCACAGCCAAGCCATTTTCAGACATGGATTCTTTCAAGTCATCAATTTGTGCGATCAGATTAGTAGAGTCATTATTGCCAGCAATTGATGCGGAGTTATCGATCGCAATCACAGCGATAGGCGCTTCTTCTTCAAAGGTGACTTGATTCAGGAGAGGCCCGATGATCAAAAAAGCCAATAGGCTGACAGTAAGAAATCTTGCCACTGCGAGTGTCCAGTTTACGCTTTGAGACCATGGACTCTTCTTTTTATAGAGTAAGGCGGCATAAGCGAATCCTAAAAAAAGGCATAGGGGAATGAACCACGGAGAAAACTCCGTTTTTAGGGTAGTGATGGCAAGTGAAAGATAGATTGAATTCAATTTCGCTTGATGAGTGTTCAGTCAATGCATAATAACGGTTAATAACGAGATTAAGTCATTGACTGAAGCACTTTTTATCAATGGTTTGATGAACGGAAATTAGGTAAGCATTCCGCCATCAACTAACAAGGTTTGCCCAGTTACATAGGCGGACATATCTGAGGCCAAGAAAACACAGGCATTGGCCACATCTTCGGGAGTACCGCCTCGTTTTAATGGAATGCCGTCTCTCCAGCCTTGGACAGTTTTTTCGTCGAGCGTTTCTGTCATTTCCGTTTCAATAAATCCAGGTGCTACTGCATTTGATCGAATGCCTCTTGAGCCAAGTTCTAAGGCAACTGACTTGGTGAAGCCGATAATGCCCGCCTTTGAGGCTGCATAATTTGCTTGCCCGGCATTGCCCTTTACACCGACCACAGAGGTGATGTTAATGATAGCGCCTGATCGCTGCTTCATCATGGTTCTTGTGGCAGCTTTTACTGTATTAAAACAAGATTTGAGGTTTACGTTGATCACTTCATCCCAACTTTCTTCGTTCATGCGCATCAGCAGATTATCTCTCGTAATACCGGCATTGTTAACGATCACATCTAGACTTCCGAATTCGTTGACGATGTTGTTGACCAATTCTTCTGCAGCGTCAAAATCTGCTGCATTCGATCGGTAACCTTTGATCTTTGTCCCATGAGCGGCGAGTTCGCTTTCGAGGGCTTGACCTTTTTCTATACTAGATAAATATGTGAAAGCCACATTAGCACCTTCCTTGGCAAAGCTAGTTGCTATTGCCTTTCCAATACCTTTCGATGCGCCTGTGATCAACGCTGTTTTTCCATCCAATAAACCCATAAATATTCTTTGTTAAAGTTGCTCTTTTTAAAAATTACGTCACTATTTCCTTGTGCACTCAAATAAAGCGAAAAGCATCAACTAGTCCAATTCTACTATTTTTTTAAGAATGCTTTTGGATTAACTTTGCGACTCTCAAAAACAGAAAATATAAGCATTATGGCATCTAAATACGACCTTATTGTAATTGGTAGTGGACCGGGCGGCTATGTGGCAGCCATTCGTGCGTCACAATTAGGAATGAAAGTAGGAGTGGTTGAGCGCTCTGAACTTGGCGGTATTTGTTTGAACTGGGGGTGTATTCCTACCAAGGCGCTCTTGAAGAGTGCGCAAGTCTTCGAATATGTTAAACATGCTGCTGATTATGGAGTGAGCGTGAAAGATGCAGCCGTTGATTTTTCCGGGATGGTGAAAAGAAGCAGAGATGTTGCCGGAGGAATGAGTAAAGGAATTCAGTTTCTTTTCAAGAAAAATAAGATCGATCACATCGAAGGATTTGGTAAGCTAAAGGCTGGTAAAAAAGTAGAAGTAACAGCCGAAGATGGGTCGAAAACAGATTATAGCGCTGAGCATATCATTGTTGCGACGGGTGGTCGTTCGCGTGAATTACCTGCTTTACCCATTGATAATGAGAAGATCATTGGCTATCGCAAGGCCATGGTGATGGAAAAGCAGCCTAAATCAATGGTGATTGTGGGTTCTGGTGCCATTGGCGTTGAGTTTGCCTATTTCTACAATAGCATTGGTACAGAAGTCACCATCGTTGAGTACATGGATAGAATTGTTCCGGTTGAAGATGAGGAAGTGTCTAAGCAATTGGAGCGTATCTACAAAAAAGCCGGCATGAAGATCATGACCAACGCTGAAGTCACAGCGGTAGATACCAAAGGCAAAGGTTGCAAGGTGACGGTAAAGACGAAGAAAGGTGATGAGACCTTGACTTGCGATGTGGTCCTTTCTGCCGTGGGAGTAGCGACGAATCTAGAAGGAATTGGACTCGAAGATGTTGGTGTTGCCACCGATAAAGGGAAAGTGATTGTAGACGATTATTACAAGACCAACATTCCTGGTGTATACGCTATTGGAGATATCGTTCATGGTCCTGCTTTGGCACACGTGGCTTCTGCCGAAGGAATTATCTGTGTAGAGAAAATTGCTGGGCAGCAAACCGAGCCACTTGATTATAATAATATACCTGGATGTACCTATTGTCAACCTGAAATTGCTTCTGTTGGTTACACAGAAAAAGCAGCTAAAGAGGCAGGCTATGACGTAAAGGTCGGCAAGTTTCCATTCTCGGCTTCCGGTAAAGCGAAAGCAGGAGGGGTTAGCGATGGCTTTGTTAAGGTGATTTTTGATGCGAAATACGGTGAATGGTTAGGTGCACATATGATTGGTGCTAACGTAACTGAAATGATCGCAGAGGTAGTAGCTGCACGCAAATTAGAAACTACGGGTCACGAGATCATCAAAACGGTTCACCCTCACCCAACCATGTCAGAGGCGGTGATGGAGGCGGCAGCAGCGGCTTATGATGAGGTAATACATCTTTAAATAAATGGCCTAGCGGTTTATCGACAAATTAGCAAAGGAACTGACCATATCAATGAAGGTGAGCTAGTCGCAAGACTGAAGGCAAAAGACAAAGAGGCACTGTCCTACCTTTATGATCAATATGGGGCTGCAGTAAATGGTGTGGTCCTGAGGATTGTTCAAGACGAAAATGTCACGCAAGAAGTTGTGCAAGATGTTTTCTTAAAGATCTGGGATAAAATAGATCGCTATGATGCCAATAAAGGCCGACTGTTTACCTGGATGTTGAATCTGAGTCGGAACGCAGCGATTGATAAAATTCGCTCGAAGGAAATAAAAAAATCCACTAAAACCGATAAGGTAGAAGATAACGTATATACCATCGACCGGCAGAGCAACGTCGAAATGTCAATCGATGGTATCGGCGTGCCGGAGTTGCTCACTGACCTGGTCGAAGAGCAACGTTTTGTGAAAAATGATTTATTTTGAAGGCTATACCCACGCTGAGGTTGCCGACGAATTTAATATTCCGTTGGGGACTGTGAAGTCGAGGCTTAGATCAGCCTTGAAGCATTTGAAAAAGAAGTTAACTGATTAAGTGGATATTCAAGCCTACATATCGTCCGGAATACTCGAAGCTTATTTGCTCGATGGACTTACTGTCGAAGAACGCACAGAAGTTGAGGATATGTTAATGAAGTATCCGGAGTTGAAATTAGAGCTAGAGCAGATCGAGGAGTCATTAAAAACGCTCGCATTGCAAACTAGTGTGAAGCCAGCCGATGGGTTAAAGGATTCCATCCTGAATGCCATCGAAGAAGAAGCAGAGAAAGGAGATACTCGCTTAAATCCTGAAGCTCAAACCAAAGACATACAGCCCAAAGTCGTTCCGATCAATAAGAATACTTCGGTTTGGTCTTATGTCGCGGCAGCTTCTATAGCACTAGCGTTGATCAGTTCTTTTACTGCTTACAACTACTATGCGAGGTGGAAAGCAGCGGAGTCTTTATATACGGCCTTATTAGATGATAGTCAGATGATGGCCAATCAATACAATCAGGTAAACCAGCGACTGGATGATTTAACGAATGATCTGGACGTCATCAGCAACGAGGACTTTCAGCGAGTCAATATGGCCTCTGTTGTTGAAGAGCAGAGATTTACTGCGAGTGTTTTCTGGAATGCTAAGACCCGAGAGGCTTATTTGAATATTGTTGAATTAAAAGACTTGGCAGACAATCAGCAATATCAACTATGGGCAATTGTTGATGGACAACCAGTAGACATGGGTGTTTTCGATTTTGACCAAGAAGGGCTTTTGAAAATGAAGTCTGTTGGCAATGCAGCAACCTTTGCGGTGACCATAAAACCAAAAGGAGGAAGTGTCAATCCAACACTCGATGCGATGCAAGTCGCAGGCAACGTTGGATAACTGACCAGTGAATCAAATCGCCTACCGATAAATCATATCATGAATAAGCTCTATTTTTGAATATGTCGAGAACCCTTACGTTACGGATATTCCTGAGTTGTCTGATCATTGCTATTCTCTTAGTCTTTTTGGTTCATGGATTAGCACTTGAGGTGATCCTTTCCGATCCCCAACGATTATTCATTATAGAAACCATTATGTATTTGACGGGATTGGGTGCATTATTCTTTGGATGGAGATTGATTGATCATAAGTTCCCTGGTAAAACGAAGTAGTTATGAACATTGATATCACAACACCTGCCTTATTGTTCCCTGCTATTACCCTCTTACTACTGGCATATACCAATCGTTTTGTCGCACTAGCCACCTTGGCGAGGGGGTTAAGGCAACGATTTAAAGATTCTCCGGAGGTGGATCAGGCCTTATTAGGACAAATCAAAAACCTGAAAGCACGTTTGCTCCTCATTCGCAATATGCAGGCACTTGGAATCGCTAGTTTTTTTAGTTGTGTACTCTGTATGGTACTCATGTACTTGGGTAAGCAACAAATTGCAGACTATATCTTTGGTTTAAGCCTTTTTCTACTCTTAGGCTCTCTTTTGCTGTCTTTTATAGAAACACAAATTAGTACAAGGGCTATTTCAATTGAATTACGCGACCTAGAAAACCAATCTCGCAAGCACTAAACACAAGTTAAGTTATCTATGCAAGTAGTACAGAAAGCCTGGTCTTAGACCGGGCTTTTTTTTTGATAGATCCAGTTCTTTTTATCTAAAAAACTTGTCTAAACAATAAAATTATTTATTTTTACACATGATTTACCTCCAAAATGGAATTCGGTAAGGCTCTCTTTCATCTTAATAACAACCTTGGCTACAACCTTTATCGAGCCTATTTGCTCTTTCATAGAGAGTTGATTCGTGCGTTAAAAGGATACGGGGTAACTCCCGAGCAGTGGCAGGTTTTAATCATTCTGTGGAACCATGGAAGCGTTACCCCAACTCAAATCAGTAGGGTAACGCTCCAGGATCTACCGACGATCTCAAGAATGTTGGTGAGAATGCAGAGAGACGGTTGGATAAGCCGCGAGGAAAATGAGCAAGATGGAAGGTCCTTTCATGTGATATTGACAGAGAAGGGAAGGAAGAGTAAGAATGAAATGATCATTCAGCTCGATAACCATTTCGCAAAATATTTGAAAGATGTGCCTAGAGAGGTGCATGATGATATCAAAAAGGAACTCCAACGTTTAAGGAGCCTTTTAGGAGACTACACACCCATAACGTGACAGACGGTCCGGTCATTTGAGAAGCATTCGTAGTGGCTTCATGGTCTTCATATGTTTAGGTTGATTGAAGATTACCGGTGCAGTGCATGTACGATACACTGCACCGGGAATGACTTTTTTGAACCCCGCCTGTTTTCTCTTCTTATTCCTTCCTAGTTTTCGGAAAAAAACAACATGCGTTTCCTCCCCATTTTTGTCTGCTGCCTATTCCTTGCCTCGTGCGACTTCTTGGCCGATAGAGATTCTACCGTTAACAGTTCACCTAAATTCAATGAAAAAGCCTTTTTGGATTCCGGTCTTGTTCATTTCTTTTCTTGGACGGAAGATCGTATTCCTTTGGTGAGTGCACATCGAGGAGGTCCTTATAAGGGATACCCTGAAAACGCGATCCAGACCTTTGAGCATGTCATTGAGCAGACACCGGCCATTATCGAATGCGATATTGCGATGACAAAGGATTCCGTTTTGATTCTGATGCATGATAATACCTTGGATAGAACTACCACAGGCAAAGGCCCAGTGCAGGATCAGGACTGGCTTGCCTTGAAAGGCCTACGTTTGAAAGATGATTTGGGGAATCTAACAGATTTTCAAATCCCGACGTTGGACGAAGTGCTAAAATGGGGAAAGGGGAAGGCGCTGTTTACATTGGATGTAAAAAGGGGGGTTCCTTTTAAACGGGTTGTTGATGCCATAAGAGTCAATCAAATGCAGGATTTTGCTGCAGTTATTTCCTACAATGCCAATGATGCGCTAAAGATTCACCAGCTTGACAGCTCGCTCATGATATCCGTAAGTGTTAGCGATAGCGCTTCCTATTTGGCTCATTCCAATATGGGCATTCCTGATGAGCAAATGATCGCTTTTGTAGGAGTTTCAGAGCCAGCACAATACGTTTACGAATATCTTCATCAAAAAAGGATTACCACTATATTGGGAGTATTGGGTAATTTGGACAAGAAAGCAGCGACCAAAGGAGATGAACTCTATGGCACTTTCATCGCGAAAGGAGCGGATGTGCTTGCAACGGATCGGCCATTAGAGGCTGCGAAGGTCATTAGGAATCTTTGGCCAGAAAAAAGTGAAAAATATAAATTCATTGAAAAGTGATTGATCTAAGAAGCGATACAGTAACGAAGCCAACGCCTCAAATGCATGAGGAAATGATGCGTGCTAAAGTGGGCGATGACATGTTTGGTGAGGATCCTACCGTGGCAGCCCTTGAAGATCATGCAGCCAAGATGTTTGGCTATGATGCAGCCTTATACTGTCCATCTGGCACCATGACCAATCAGATCGCCATTCGCTTGCATTGTCAGTTGCAAGATGAGGTAATCTGTCATAAATACTCTCACATTTATCTTTATGAGAGTGGAGGTATTATGGCCAATTCTGGGGCCTCTGTTCGCTTATTAGATGGTGAGCGTGGGATGATTACTGCTGACAGTGTCAAAGAGGCAATACAACCAGATGATATTCATGCCCCGAATTCTCGTTTGGTTTCATTGGAAAATACCATGAATAAAGGTGGGGGCAGTTGTTATGACCTCGAAGAGATCTATGCTATTCGGGAGACCTGTCACGAGCACGGGCTATCCTTACATTTGGATGGCGCAAGATTGTTCAATGCCCTTGTGCATAAAGGACAAAAGCCTAAGGAATATGGAGAGATTTTCGATACTATATCCATATGCCTTTCTAAAGGATTGGGCGCACCGGTTGGCTCCATTCTTTTGGGTAGTCATCATGATATCAAAAGAGCGAAGCGCATTCGCAAAGTCATGGGAGGTGCTTGGCGACAAGCAGGTTATATCGCCGCTGCGGGCTTATACGCACTAGAGCATCACATTGATCGATTGGTTGAAGATCATAGCAAAGCACAAAAGATCGCTAAGGTGCTTATGACACAAGACTATGTCGAAGAAGTACTGCCTTGTGAAACAAATATTCTGATTTTCAAATTAACAGAGAAGTATACCAATGAAAGCTTTTTGAATAAACTGGCTGAAAATAAAATTCAGGCTTTTGGTTTTGGCCCTCAATTGATTCGCTTTGTAACACACCTTGATTTTACAGATGACGATTTAACCCAGACCGTCAACATTCTTGAAACTCTTTAGCATGAAAAAATATTGGCTATTAATTGTTGTCTTCTATGTTATGGCTTGTGGAACAACCAACCAATCCTCAGAAGTGATGGAGTCAAATGACGAGATCTTATTTGTCGGCACTTACACCAAGAAAGAAGGTCATGTAGATGGTAAAGGTGAAGGAGTCTATGTCTATGCGATGAACAAGCAAACGGGGGCTCTCAGTTACTTGAATGTTTCAGACGAAATCATTAGCCCTTCTTATTTAGTAGTGCATCCAAATGGTAAACATGTTTACACAGTAAATGAATTTGACGGAGGAGAGGAGTCCTTTGCTACATTGACTACACTTCAATATAACCCAGAAGACCACCGCCTCAATTGGCTGAATGAAGTATCGAGCTTAGGGCAATACCCCTGCTACATTTCAATTGATAATTCAGGTCGATTCGTAATGGCAGCCAATTATGTAGGAGGTAGTGTGGCCCTTTATCCTATTCAGGAAGATGGTTCACTTGATGAGTATTCCTCGTATCAAAAACATGAAGGAGGCTCCTCTCATCCTCGCCAAGAAGCACCACATGCTCATCAGATCATACAGCATCCGCGCTTAGATTTCGTTATCGCGGTAGATTTAGGGGCAGACAAACTCTATGAGTACACGCTGGATACCCTGTCGCAAACCTTGGATTTTGTGCGTGACTATCCGAATGGTCCTAAAATGTCAGGCCCCAGACATATCGCTTTTCATCCAACACTCAACGTATCCTATACCTTGAACGAATTGATCGGTACGATAGAGGTGACGGCCCTGAGGGATTCAGCGCGCTACATTGGCAACATGCAGGTGATTAGTACGCAAGAAAATGGGGATGAGCGTGATGCAGCAAGTGCTGCGATCAAAATTCATCCCAGCGGTAAGTTTTTATATGCGTCGAATAGGGGTGAATTGAATGACATTGCCATTTTCTCTATTGGAGATAAAGGACAACTAAGCCCGATAGGGAGACAATCCAGTCTAGGGACAACCCCTAGGGATTTTGAGATCGATCCATCAGGACAATTTATGCTAGTGGCCAATCAAGATGACAATACCATCGTTACTTTCAAGATCGATCAGGATACAGGATTACTTGAGGAAACCGGTTATGTTGCCGAGGTGCCTTCTCCTGTTTGTGTCAAATTTCTATAGGGAGAATAAGAATATTTAAACGCCCTTTAAGTATTGTTTGATCAATAATTGGTGATGATGCGCGTGGTAGATCGTAAAATAAAATAATTCTCGAACCGTGATCTTGCCTAATAATGGATGAGGAACCACAAATTCATCCAATTGTGCTTCGGTCCATTTTGACAGTTTTCCTTCTATGAGTGCGAGGTGGTTCTTCAGTTTTTTGTCTAAATCATTCGCCTGCTGAAAGGTTACTTTGTTAGGGCTATAGCTTGCTGGTGCCACATATGCAGTAGTTTCAAGCTGGCCACGGTATTTTTCAACAACCTCATCATAAGTCCGCGAAGGGCGGTTCGCTTTACCAAACTTATACTTGATTAAAAACTTGGGCATGCCTAATCCTTTGACCATAGGTTTGAGCGATTTGATCAAGTGCAAGGTCTGCTCGCCAGCATTCCATTTGCCATCAGGCGCGTATTCGTATTCGTCTTTTGAAAGCTTGGCTACATAAGACCAGTATTGTTGATAGCTATCTTCCAGTCGCGCTTTGATCTCCACCTTGTTCATAGCTGAAAATTAAAAGGAAATCATCAAAGGGATAATCGATATTGATTTTTAATTTCGATTAATGAATTATTCTCAAAAGCCTTTAGCTGAACGCATTCGCCCGCTCACATTAGATGACCTGATCGGTCAAGAGCATTTGGTTGGGGAAAATGGTGTATTGAGAAGAGCGATCAACGCAGGTAGTATTCCATCGATGATCCTGTGGGGACCTCCAGGTGTCGGGAAGACGACAATTGCCAATATTATCGCCAACACTGTGAAAGCTCCTTTTTTTACCCTAAGCGCCATCAGTTCTGGTGTAAAAGAGGTAAGAGAGGTCATCCAACGCGCCAGATTTCAAGCCAATACCATTTTATTCATAGACGAAATTCACCGTTTCAATAAATCGCAACAGGATGCATTACTTGGCGCTGTGGAAAAAGGAGATATTACCCTGATTGGTGCAACCACCGAGAACCCTTCCTTTGAGGTAAATTCCGCTCTTTTGTCGCGTTCGCAAGTATATACATTGAAATCACTTTCCAAAGATGACCTCTTGCGTTTGATTGAACTTGCCTTGGCGAAGGATGAACTACTCAAAAAGAAAAATGTTATTCTTCAAGAGACGCAAGCCCTATTTAATATTGCAGGAGGAGATGCGCGAAAGCTGCTAAATCTACTTGATCTGGTGGTACAGAATTTAGAGGGAGAAGAGGCTGTAGTAACCGACGAATTGGTCAAGGATATCGCCCAACAAAGAGTAGCCACTTATGACAAGTCTGGTGACATGCATTATGATGTGATTTCTGCCTTCATCAAGTCAATCAGGGGGAGTGATCCAAACGCTGCCGTTTACTACTTGGCGCGAATGATCGAGGGTGGAGAGGACATCAAGTTTATTGCCAGAAGATTGGTGATTCTGGCATCAGAAGACATAGGGAATGCCAACCCAACCGCGCTCGTGATTGCAACCAATGCCTTTCAAGCAGTATCCATGATTGGCTATCCTGAAGGAAGAATTGTCCTTGCTCAAGCAGTTACGTATTTAGCCTCTTCACCAAAAAGCAATGCGGCCTATCTCGCCATTAATCAAGCACAAAGTATTGTGCGAAAAACAGGTGATTTACCTGTCCCAAAGCCCATCAGAAACGCGCCGACTAAGTTGATGAAGGAAGAGGGCTATGGCAAAGGCTATCAGTATGCGCACGACTATCCTGGTAATTTTGTTCAACAAGAATTTTTACCTGATGAGATCAAAGGGACAAGATTATATGACCCAGGAAAGAATGCACGAGAGGAAGAAATGCGCAAAAGACTCAAAGCGATGTGGCAAGAGAAATATGGATACTAGTACTTGTCTTGATCATTCGTTCCAGCATGAAAATCGAATAGCCGGACCTTATTCATGAACGCGTTCAAAATACACCTTCAGTAATTCCATTTCACCTTCTCTGGTCCAGGTCATGGTTTCTTCTTGAACGTCTAGTGTCCAGGCTACCTTCGTATTACCTGTGTCATTGATCGTCCATAGCTGCGGCGCATGTGCTTCAATATGCCAAAGACCAGTTTCTATTAGAGTGCCTTCTTTGTCAAATTTCCGATAGGTTCTATCCCAGCCAAAATAGTAACTATTCAATTCCATTTGATAGATAGATTTCACCTCTTTGGTTTCTAGCTCAAGGCCTTCGGCCTTTTCATTTTTCCATGAACCCTGAATCAAATCCCAAGGAGCAAGTGGCTTGGAATTCGTCTTCTTTAGAGAAATGGCTACGGGCCTGCCATCTTCTAATCGGCGCCAGGTCATGCTTGAACCATCAGCACTAAAGATCACATCAAAGGCACCATAAGGGTCTGCTTGAGTAGAAATTTGCTGGATTAGTTGCTTATTGTCTTGGTCATAAGCCCAAGCGCCTCGAAGGTTGGTGACGCCACCATTTCCTCCGACAAACTCACCGTTTTCCTGAAAGTCAAACCATTTAGCGGTAGGCGTACGATCGTCTTCCCCCACTTGGACGCGTTCTACTATCCAAAGTCCTGCCACAGGTGACTTCACAAAACTAAGCTGACCCGTTTTGGCTTTCGCAATGTCATAATAACTCTGACCGTTTAATGTGACCGTAAAAAGGAAGAAGAGGCTAACTAGCTTGAGCATCTATAAAGCTATTCATATGGTTTAATAAACTCAATCGGTTGAAGGGAAATTACTCACCTTTCCATTTTGGCGAATCTGTCAGGCGGTAAAGCTCCCATTGAATTGGATCTTGAGTGGTTTCGTCCATGATCAAATGACCTTGTTCATTAATGTATAAAGTTCTCCAATTTCTTTTTACTTCTATGTGCAGATCAGTTAATGCTAGAAATCCAGCGGTACCACCTTCACCAAAAATGGCTATCACATTCTTTTTTGGATCAAAACGCCACCAAGCTTTCTTAGACTTTTCATCATTAGGGAAGTTCCAGATCACTCTCCCTTGTGGTTTACCAGACTCCGAATCAGAAATATAATAGAATGCAATTTCGGAGTCTTTCGCCCAACTGTCTGCTGGTACACCGTATTGATTAATGCCATTTACATAACTAAATTTTGCATTGATAAAATCAAGGTCAGGGCTGTTGGGTGAATGATCTTCTGAAAGATTGTCGCTGCATGAAATTAAAAAGAAAGCGCAAAAGATGAGTGTGTATAGCTTATTCATGGTTTCAAACAGCAAAATATTTTATGCTAAAATAAGGTAGATTTTTTAGGTCTTGGTAGAATTGCACTTCTTTTTACCAAATGAGTTCTTGGTTTTGTTTCAGTCTTGTTGTTTGATTCGAAAAAGTTCTAAATCTTTAAGCAAAAGCATTTTACCATGATCAAGATCAACCCCTCATTCGTTTTAATCCTTGTTTATTCCTTGATGTTAATGAGCTGTGGTTCCACGACCAATGAGCCTGTCATTGCGATAGATACACTCGACATCAACAGACATCTGTCGGTTTTGGCTTCAGATGATTTTATGGGACGCAAACCTTTCACAGAAGGTGAAGAAAAGACGATTCATTACTTGGAATCTGAACTCATGGCCATGGGAGTGGATCCTGGTAATGGCGAATCCTACTTTCAAGATGTGCCCTTGGTAGAGATCAAAGGAACGCAATCAGCAAACATGCTTGTGTCTGGAAATGGAAAGACCATGCGTTATCAAACCAATAAAGATGTGGTGGTGTATACCCAAAAGGCCATTGAATATGCTGAAATCAAAGACTCTGAATTGGTTTATGCTGGATACGGAATTGTTGCACCTGAATATAACTGGAATGACTACGAAGGGCTAGATGTCAAGGGGAAAACGGTCATCGTTTTAGTCAATGACCCTGGATTTAGTAGTGGTGATAGTACCTTTTTTAAGGGAGAGGAAATGACCTATTATGGCCGTTGGACTTATAAATATGAGGAAGCGGCACGACAAGGAGCCGCTGGGGTGTTGATCGTGCACGAAACGGTTCCTGCTGGTTATCCGTGGTTAGTGGTTGAAAGCTCTTGGACAGGTGCTAAATTGAATTTGGACGCTGAAAACCCACCTTATCAATGTGCTATTCAAGGATGGATTACGAGAAGCACAGCAGTAGACCTGTTTAGAGCGGCGGGTATCCAGAACTATTCTGCACTTGCGAAAAGTAAGGACTTCAAACCAATAGCTATGGGTCTAAAAGCCTCTGTTAGTGTGACGAATCAGATCAAAAGGGACGTCTCAAAGAATGTGATTGGAATGGTGAAGGGATCAACTCGTCCCGATGAATACATTATTTACTCGGCGCATTGGGACCATATTGGTGTAGGTGAACCTGTCGATGGCGATTCTATTTATAATGGTGCGCATGATAACGCTAGTGGAACAACAGGCCTATTGATGATTGCTGAGCAATTTGCTAAACCTGAAAATCGACCAGAGCGATCAGTTGTGTTCTTATTCGTTACGGCAGAAGAGCAAGGACTTTTGGGTTCTGCGTATTATGCACAAGATCCCATTTTCCCTCCTAACCAAACAGTCGCGAATATTAATATGGATGGATTGCCTGCATATGGCGAAATGAAGGATCTGACCATTACAGGTTATGGGCAGTCGGAGTTAGATCGATATGCAGAAGCAGAAGCTAAAAAGCTGGGCAGGTATGTCATTCCAGATCCTGACCCAGGAAAAGGTTACTTCTTTCGTTCCGACCACTTTAGTTTTGCTAAAGTGGGAATTCCGGCCTTATACGCTTCGGGCTCTTATGAGCACATGACCAAAGGTGTGGAATTCATTGCAGAAAAAACCCAGGAGTATCTTGCCGTTAAATATCACCAACCTCAAGATAATTATGAGCCTGAATTGTGGGACTTGAAAGGAATTGCTCAAGATGCTACCTTGTTGTTCAAGGTAGGGTACCGATTAGCTAATGAAGAATATTTCCCTCAATGGAATGAGAGCTCAGAATTTAAAGCCAAGCGTGATCAGGATTTGGGTATGAAGAAGCGCTAGGCTACACTTCAAAGATGACTTCTTCATTCGGTATTCTGAATCTATCCGAATAGATGCCTTCTTTGAGTCCTGGTCCACAACCAATGACCATCACGATTTCTGCTTTTCGAGGGAGCTTGAGGAATTTTTTAATACGTAAGGAATCCATTCCCTCCATCGGACAGGTGTCATATCCTTCTGCAGTCATGCTCATCATGAAATTCTGTGCTGCGAGCGCTGCACTTTTATGGACTGAAATACGTAAATCAGCCTTGTTTCCGTGCCTGACCATTGGACGTTTTAATCCAGTAAAGAAATAGATCAATTTTTTCCCTATTCCCCAAAGATCAAGCCAGTCGGTCCAATAGTATTTTGGGATCAGACTTTTGTAATAATGCATTGCTCTTCTTGCTTGCTTACTGCTTCTGTCAGGGTAAACCCGTTCCATTTCAGCTACAAGAGCTTTTTGACGTTTAGGCCAAAGGTCTCTCCGCGCGACAAAGACCACCAATTCGCGCGCTGTTTTTGCAGCCCCTTGATTCATGCACATCCAGGCTACTTTTTGCAATGCATCAGGAGATTTTATTCGGTAGAACTCCCATAGTTGCATGTTGCTACTATTAGGTGCCAACACACTACGCGCTAAACTTCGTTGAACAGCTTCATGATCAAAGGCAGCTTCTTGATCATATTTACGAACAGACCTTCTTGCTTGCACCAGTTGGTCAAATATTTCTGCGTTTTTGTGCATATCAATAAATCAGGGGTACGAGTGTTTGTGATAACAGGACCAAAAGTAAAATCGCGATGACATTGAGAAAGATACCGGCCCTGATCATGTCTTTCATCCGAATCATGCCACTCGAGAATACTATAGCATTTGGTGGGGTTGAAATGGGCATCATAAAGGCATAGCTAGCGGCTAACGTTACCGGAACCGTGAGGTACATAGGGTTCAGTTCCAGACTTTGCGAGATCCCAATCACAACGGGTATAAAAATAACCACCAAGGCAACGTTGCTCATGATCTCTGTCATGAACAACATAAAAGCAGTTAGCCCAGCGATCAAAAGGATCTGGTTGAGTTCTCCAGTGCCTGCAATGTTTTCCCCGATCACCTCAACGATCAGAGATTTTTCCATGGCTTTTGCCAAGCTTAGACCGCCACCAAAGAGTAAAAGAATTCCCCACGGCAATCTTTTGGTGTATTCCCATTCCATTAAGAATTCTCCTCTTTTTAAATGTAAAGGGGTAATAAACATCAAGGTGCCACCAGCGATGGCAATCATGGCATCGCTCAATAGCGCAGTGCCAATTAGGTCGTTGATACTTCCTCTGAGAATCCATGTTACGGCTGTGGTGATGAAGATGAACGCGACTCTTTTTTCTGCTTTTGAAATTTTACCCAATGCCTGAAGCTGTTCATCAATTACTCGGGTGGAATCAGTCAACTTAGCGATACGGCTTGGATAAAGGACTCTGGTGATCATGAAATAAACAACGGCAAGCATCACTAGGCAAATGGGTAGTCCGATAGCCAGATAACGGGAGAAAGTGACTTCATACCCTAATAGGTCACCCATAAAACCAACCCAAGAAACATTCGGTGGAGTACCAATAATCGTTGCGGTACCGCCAACATTGGCCGCATAGGCGATAGATAGCATCAAGCCTAAGGCAAAACGTTTTTGTCCTTTTCCTGAATCATCGTTAATGGAGAGTAAGTTGGTGATTGAAAGTGCGATGGGTAACATCATGACAGTGGTTGCTGTATTGCTGATCCACATGCTGATAAAAGCGGTCGTGAGCATGAAACCAAGGATGATGCCGTTCGGGTTTGTTCCTGTTTTCTTAATAATACTTAATGCGATCCGCTTGTGTAAATTATGTCTTTCCATTCCTAAACCCAACATGAATCCTCCCATAAACAGGAAGATGATTTTGTTGGCATAGGGTTGAGTAGCTTCGTCAATAGTAAATATTCCTGTGAGTGGGAAAAGTATAATAGGTAGTAGCGCTGTCACTGGAATTGGGGCTGCTTCTGTGATCCACCAAACGATCATCCAAAGGGCAACACCAATGACCCGCCAAGCTTCAACCTCAAAAAGATCGCTAGGTTGATAAAAGAAAAAGTATAAGCAGATCAAAGGGCCTAAAAAGAGGCCTAAGATTTTCGCTCCATTAAATGTTGGCGCTTGCAAAGAGTTTTCCTGTTAATTTTCACTTACTAATACAAGCCCTTGAATTCGTTAGAGCTTCTTGCAGCGGGTAAGATAAAAACTTAATAGAGGATTTATGAAAAGTACGGCGGGAATTGTGTCATTCGGGCCAAAGAGAAAAGCCCCTTTCAGGGGCTTTTCTCATCTTCAACCTTAAAATACTAAACTAACTAACTATTATCTTTTCTAACACTTCAAATGAAGAAGCCCTTTTTGTGTATTAGACTTTTCAGATATGAAGTTTAGTTATACAAACGATGAATCGCTCGGGATGGTTACAGGTTTAAAGCTTTTTTTAGTTAAAAATTGTGATGGTATAATTCTATCTATTGCAGGTGAGCCAATCTATTTCGTTTCCGCTCAACAGTCTTCAAATAACCCTTTGCCAGTGCGGTTTTTAGTTCTATTTTTGCCACAAATTCAAAGCGATAGCAATGAGCGTTCTAGTCAATAAAGATTCCAAAGTAATTGTCCAAGGATTTACCGGTTCAGAAGGTACTTTCCACGCAGGACAAATGATTGAATATGGTACAAATGTAGTGGGTGGTGTGACCCCAGGTAAAGGTGGACAAACGCACCTTGATCGGCCAGTTTTTAATACCGTGCAAGAGGCAGTTGATCAGGCTGGAGCTAATGTTTCTATCATTTTTGTACCGCCTGCTTTTGCAGCCGATGCCATTATGGAAGCAGCCGATGCAGGAATAAAAGTGATCATTGCGATTACCGAAGGCATTCCAGTTAAGGATATGGTAACCGCCAAGGAGTACATCAAGAATAGAGACGTCACGCTCATTGGCCCAAATTGCCCTGGAGTCATTACTCCAGGTGAAGCGAAAGTAGGAATCATGCCAGGCTTTGTTTTTGAAAAGGGTAGAGTAGGTCTCGTTTCAAAATCTGGAACCTTAACTTACGAGGCTGCGGATCAATTGGCAAAAGCAGGATTGGGTATTTCAACTGCCATTGGAATTGGTGGAGATCCGATTATTGGTACCCCAACAAAAGAGGCGGTACAATTACTCATGGAAGATGAAGAAACCGATGCAATTGTGATGATCGGAGAAATTGGTGGAAATTACGAAGCGCTTGCTGCGGAATACATCAAAAGCACAGGGAATAAAAAACCAGTAGTTGGCTTTATTGCCGGTCAAACAGCGCCTCCAGGACGGAGAATGGGCCATGCTGGTGCAATTATTGGTGGAGCAGATGATACGGCTGCAGCAAAAATGAAGATCATGGCCAGTTGTGGTATTCATGTTGTGAATTCACCGGCAGATATCGGTGAAACAATGGCAAAAGTACTGAAAGGCTAAGGAAAGTCTTTTGAGATAATGAAAATTGAAAAGGCGTCGATAGACGCCTTTTTTTAATGCCTAATGATGATCTTTTTACTCAATACGTGTGAATCATGGATCAATGAGATCAGGTAAACACCATTCTCATAGTTGCCCACTTGTATTTGCATCATATCTAAGTTTCCTCTTACTGTTGAAAATACCACGCGGCCTTTAAGATCGCTAATTTCAATTTGTTGAACTCTCAATGGGATGGTACTCAAATCAAGGTTAACCAGATTAGATGTTGGGTTAGGGTATACCTCTAACTGGCTATTCTCGAAAGGATTTTCATCGATATCTGTGACTATTTGATCACCTGTACCAATCAAGTCTACCGTGTAGCCACCTATATTGGTAATGATCAATAATTGGCCTTGGTAATTTCTGTCTTCGCTTGGTTTGAATGCGATTTGTAGCTGCTGTGTTTCCCCAACTGCTACTGCATCAAACTGCTCAGCGATCGAGAATCCTTGAGGAAGTTGGACGCCAATGATTTCAACAGCTAATTCTCCAGTGTTTGTCACTTCCAGCGGTAATACGTTAGCATTTCCTACTTCAATGGTTCCAAACTCAAGTGCTTGGGCAAGTGCGATTTTCCCTTCAAGTTCGTTTCTTACCTCAATGGCAAATGCCTGCTAGATTGAAGCACCAGCTTGATCTACGGCACTTACGCGTATAGACAACAAGGTGTCCACTTCATAATCGATTTCACCCTTTGTAACAATGCGATTATTTTCAATATCAAATAATGCGTTGTTCTCACTTCCCGTGCCATCGATCAAACGAAGCGTATGTGTATCATTAGCATCTTCATCTTCAACCGTCAAGTTTGCTACCAAGGTACCTATTGCTACGTTTTCAAAAAGCTGCAAAGATTTGGATGCGCTAATCTTTGTAGGAGCGTCATTTACGTCATTGACCTTTATGGTAAGTACTGATAAAATCGAATTACCTCCCTTGTCCTCGGCAACGACCCGAATGGAATAGGAATCCTTAACCTCATGATTCAATGGGTTTTTCTTCATCAACTGATTATCTATAATGGAGAAAAACTCGTTGCCTTCAGCACCTTTGCCTTCAACAAAACGGAAGGTTTGTTGGTCATTAGCATCTGGGTCATTGGTTTCAAAACGTCCGACTATGGTATTTGAATCCGCATTTTCGTTCACCGAGTTTTCAGTGATAGAAAGGGCTGTACCTGCTTCGTTGACGTCAATTATTTTCAGTGTGAAACGATTTTCAGTAGACTTACCTGCGGCGTCAATTACGTTTAATCTGAGCTCGTAAGTGTTTTTACTTTCAAAATCAGGAGAGTTTTTGAAGTAAAGCTTATTACCTCCGATAAGGAATGCATCATTATCTGTGCTACCCGTACCCGAAACTAAAGAGATGGTATGTCTGTCGTTCAAGTCTTCATCAAAGAAGGTGACCTCAGCGATGGCTTCGGTTGTTGCAATATTTTCATCCACTGTAGTTTTTGTGATTTGAAGGTCTTTCGGCTCTTCGTTCACATTGTTCAAAATAAGTTCTACTGATTCAGCAAATACCGCACCCGATTTAAACTGACTCTGGATGCGCACACTATAGGTTCTTTTTTGCTCAAAATTGGCATTTCCATTAAAAATTAGTCTAGTCCCATCAATTTTGAAAAACGCATTATCGGTATCTCCGGCCCCTTGGATCAATGCAAACCCTATTAACTCAGCTTGGTCATCTGCTCTGGTGGTTGCAAGCGTGGCAACTTCATAATCAGCAGAGACATTCTCATCAAAACTGTAACGGCTTAATTTTATACCCTGAGGTGTCTCGTCAACATCATCGATTCTAATTTCCAAGGGAATGGAAGTAGAAGCACCGGCTGCGTCAACCGAACTAACTCTTACCTTGTATGTGCTCTATTCTTATCCACCGCAAGTGGCATTGAACCCGTGAGGAATTCTGGGTTAATGGTGTTGAAGGCATCCAAAGCTCTTTGATAGTATCTCAGTTCAAGTAGCATTTGCCCCATGTTCATGTAGCTAAAAGCTAAACTTCTGCTCATGGTACCTTCATCCGATAAAGAAATCAACATTTCTGAATGATAAATGGCCGATGCATAATCTTGTGCCCTTCTTAGTTTTATCCAAATCAATACTCAAATTATTTAGCATAATTCACTGAACGCATCTCTCTGATCACCGTGACTTTGATTTGGCCGGGGTATTGCATTTCTTTTTCAATCTTCTGCGAAATATCGAAGGATAGTTGTCCTGCTTTACTATCCGAAACAGACTCAGCATCTACCATTACGCGGAGCTCTCTACCCGCTTGAATGGCATAGCATTTGTTTACTCCATCAAAGTTGAGCGCCAAACTTTCCAATTCCTTTAGTCTTTTGATGTAAGACTCCATGACTTCTCTTCTGGCGCCAGGTCTTGCACCGCTAATGGCATCGCAGGCTTGTACTAGAGGCGAAATCATGTTCTTCATTTCTATCTCATCATGGTGAGCACCGATGGCATTGCAAACATCGGGATGCTCCTTGTATTTTTTTGCTAACTCCATCCCAATAATGGCATGAGGACTTTCTGGTTCTTCTGGCCAAACTTTCCCAATGTCATGCAGTAGACCCGCGCGTTTGGCTTTTTTTGGATTTAGACCTAATTCACTGGCCATGGTCGCGCATAAATTAGCCACTTCTCTGGAATGTTGTAAAAGGTTTTGGCCATAGGAAGACCTAAACCTCATGCGACCCACCATCTTAATCAATTCAGGGTGTAAGCCGTGAATGCCAAGATCGATCACTGTTCTCTCTCCAATTTCAGCGATCTCTTCTTCAATGTTTTTAGTCGTTTTTGCAACGATCTCTTCGATGCGTGCGGGGTGGATTCTTCCATCTTGCACAAGCCGATGGAGCGATAGTCTGGCAATTTCTCTTCTGACCGGATCAAAACCTGAGATGATAATGGCTTCGGGCGTATCATCCACTATGATTTCGACTCCAGTTGATGCTTCCAAAGCACGGATGTTTCGGCCTTCACGACCGATGACCTTTCCTTTGATGTCATCGCTTTCAATATTGAAAATTGACACGCAGTTTTCTATGGCATGTTCAGTCGCTGTTCGTTGAATAGATTGTATGACGATCTTTTTGGCTTCTTTGGCTCCAGAAAGCTTGGCTTCGTCAATAATGTCTTTTACAAGTGCAGAAGCTTTAGATTCTGCTTCGTCTTTTAAGGTCTCAATCAATTGTTCCCTCGCTTCATCTGCAGAGAGTTGAGCTACTTTTTCAAGCGCTTTTATCTTTTGCTCTACTTTTGCCTCAAGGTCTTGCTTTCTTTTTTGCACAATTTCAATTTGTGCTTCCAGGTTCTCTTTGGCGCTATCAAGTTCTTCCTCTTTTCGTTGTGCTTTTTCTTGAAGCTTATTTAGATGAGATTCTTTCTGTTTGAGCTTGTTTTCATTAGTGATGATCTGATTCTTCTTTCGATTGGCCTCTTCTTCAAAGTCTGATTTAAGCTTTAGGTATTTTTCTTTGGCTTCAAGTATTTTGTCTTTTTTAATGCTTTCAGCGGTGATCTCAGCTTCTTTGATGATCAGCTTTCCTTTCTCTTCTAATTCTTGTACGGCCTTTCGATTCAGTTTTTGCATCCAAAAACGGCCAAGAATAAAACCGATCGCTATCGCTCCGACAGCAATCAATATGATGTTAATGGTGTCTCCCATAGGTATATATAAAAACAGGGTAGAAGTAGAACTGGGAGCTTATTAGATCAATTGATTGCGCTGTTGATCATATCATTCAGTGCATCTATTTTGGAGTCGGCCGTTGAATCTATGGTTGACATCTCTTCTTCATTTTTGAGTTTGGCAACCATGCTATCAAATGCGACCATTGCTAAAAGGTCTTCTTTGTCATCAATCCCGAATTTTTCACGATAGGAACGTAGTTTTTCATTTATGAATTTACCAGCATTCCTCACCCGTGCTTCTTCTTCGGGCTTCACTTTCATTGGATACTCTCGGTCACCAATTTTTATTTTTATTGATAGAAGATCCATAAATTTTAGTGCTAGCTCAAGTATGAGATGCACTTATCTATCTCCTTGATATATTCGTTTAATCTATTTTTAAGCTCGATAGAGTCTTCCTTTTCTACCGATGTATTGTTTACAAGTTTAGACATTTTGTCCTGATTTTGAAAATCAGAAAGTTTGGTCTCCAAATCATCGACTTTTTGATGCAACACATTTCTTTCTCTCTTCAAAAGGGCATTCTCCTCTACCTTAAGCTGGTAAGCTTTTAGTAACGCTTCAACGTTCTTCTGAAGCCTTTCTAGTCTTTGATCAAATGTAGAAGCATCCATTCTATTTGCGTATTGTCGCTTGAAGTTCTTCTTCAAAGCCTTTGATCAAGCGAGACATCGTTTTGTCGATTACCTTATCTGTCATTGTTTTTTGTTGGTCTTGTAAGAAGAAGCTGATGGCATACGCTTTTTGCTCTTTTCCTATTTTATCACCTTCATAAACATCAAACACTTGAATGTCTTTGATCAGTTGTCGCTCAATTTTATTTGTAACTTTCCTAATCTCATCAAATTTTACTGATTTATCAACAACCAAGGACAAATCTCTTTTGACTTCAGGAAACTTAGAGATGGGTTGAAAGACTGGATTCAGTGGGTATTGTTTTTTCAAATATGACCAGTCGATGGACGCATAAAATACTTCTTGATTGATTTTAAGCGCTTTTGTCAGGTGTTGGTTTACCTTTCCGATTTTCGCGATCACTTTTTTCTTGAAACTTATTTCAAGGCCATAATCAAAAATGTCGGATACGAGGTCGGCAGAATCATAAGCCGTAAGGTCAAATTTTGAAAATAATTGACTAACCGCTTCGGCCAGGTCATGAAAACCGATTGACCGCTCACTCGCTAACCAATGTGGTGCATGGTTATTACCTGTGGCGAACATGGCCAATACTTCTCGTTCTTTGTATTTGTCATTGATCAAATGGTAAGTCGTACCAAATTCGTAAATCTTAAGGTCGGTTTGCTTTCTTTTTACATTACGCTCGATCACCTCAAGGCCGTGAAAAACCAAGTCTTGACGCATGACATTGAGGTCTTCGCTAAGTGAATTTAGCACGTTGACATCTTGGTCACTTTTGATGGATTCAACGGAATCCGAGTAAGCCTTTTTAGTCAAAGAATTAGTGACAACTTCATGAAAACCTGCCCCAGACAGTAGTCTCGATAATTCAAGCTTTAAAGAATCATTGCTCTTTTTCGGAAAATGGGAAAGGAATGTACTGCTCAGGTGATCTTTTAATGGGATGTTGTTGTACCCATAAATGCGTAGTATTTCCTCGATAATGTCTGCTTCGCGCTGCACATCGACGCGATATGGAGGCACTATCGCGACAAATTTCTCTTCATTGATGGGTTCAATACGAATTTCCAGGCTACGGAGAATTTTATGTACGCGGTCCGAATCAATCGACTTTCCAATGAGCCGATCAATATTTTTATACTTTACTTCAACCCTAAAGTCTTCAATCGGATCTGGATAGAAGTCATTGATCTCTGAGCTGATCTCTCCTCCAGCTGTTTCTTTGATCAGCAAAGCGGCAAACTTCAGTGCAGTCACTGTCATATTTGGATCAGTTCCTCTCTCATATCGGAAGGCAGCATCGGTCTTCAGTTGGTGCTTTTGAGAAGTTTTTCTCACACTATCGGGTGAAAAATAGGCCACTTCGAGAAAGATGTGCTTGGTGTGTTCTGTCACGCCTGATTTTGTGCCACCAAAAACACCAGCGATACACATGCCCTCTTTTTTGTTACAGATCATGAGGTCCTTGGCGGAGAGTTTTCTTTCCACCTCGTCTAAGGTCGTAAATAGAGTGCCTTCTTCTACCGTTTTTACTATGACGTGATCACCAGCTATCGCATCCGCATCAAAGGCATGCATCGGTTGCCCTAAGCCATGTAGTACGTAGTTGGTTACATCCACCACGTTATTGGTTGGGTTTATCCCGATCGCTTGAAGTCTTTGCTGCAGCCATTCTGGCGAGTCTTTTACTTCCACATTGCTGATGCTGATGGATGTATACCTAGGGCAGGCTACCTTGTTATCTACCGTCACTTTGATAGGCCTGTTGTTGTTATCTGCATGAAAAGCCGACAGATTTGGCATTTTGATTTCTTTATTCAAGAGTGCCTTTAGGTCTCTTGCCGTTCCTAAATGTGAGGCAGCATCTGCACGGTTAGGTGTGAGTCCTATCTCAAACACGTGATCTGATTGTAAATTAAAATAGCTGGATGCTGGTGTTCCATTGGGGACGACAGTATCGAGAACCATAATGCCATCGTGGCTTTTTCCTAGTCCAATTTCATCCTCTGCGCATATCATGCCTTCGGATACTTCACCTCTGATTTTCGCTTTTTTGATCTTGAACGGTTCTCCACCAGCGGGATGCAAGGTTGCTCCTACGGTCGCAATTACCACTTTTTGTCCTACGGCTACATTAGGGGCACCACAAACAATAGGAGAGAGTTCCTCTTGGCCAATATCGACTGTTGTGACAGATAACTTGTCTGCATTCGGGTGCTTTGCGCAGCTTTTGATCTCTCCAATGACCAATCCCTTAAGTCCGCCTTTTACGGCTTCAACCTCTTCTAAGCCTTCCACTTCCAAGCCTGACTGCGTAAGTAGTGCGGAAATTTCTTCTGGAGACTCATTGAGTTCGATAAAATCCTTTAGCCAATTGAGGGAAATCTTCATGGATGATGCTCATTTAGATTCAGTGCGTTGTGCTGAATCGACGTTTTGAATAACAAAATTAGAAGGGCAAAAATAATGATTTAAGCTTTCTAAACTATCTAGTAATCGCTTTTGTAAAGCTTTTCTCCTGCCTTGATCATTGTCGGGATGAAATTCTCTTTTGGAGGTATTGGGCAGCTGTATTCATCGTTGAAATGGCAATAAGGATTGTAGGCATTGTTAAAATCGATGATAACAGAATTTGTGTTGCGATACATGACATCAAGGTAACGCCCACCTCCATAAGTCTCTATGTCACTTGTTTCATCTGCAAACATTAATGACAATCTGTTGGGGTCTTTTTCCTCCCAATCTTGATAAAGCAAGACCTGATGCTCCTTTCCTTCCCATTCGAAAAAAGCAGTGGCAAAAGGGATGTACTTTAATTGCTCTCCAGTGGTGGAGGGTATAAAAATAGGCTGTCGGTTTTCAGTTCTTTCAATGCGTGCAGTGAGCCGGTAGTTAGGGTCTATGGTGTAGTAATTAAGTCCTTCGAACGAACGTTTATCTTCGTCCGTGAGCGGCGAAGTAGAGGAGAGCATAAAGCCATTTTGGTCGATTCTTTCCTGCGCAATACGATCTTTATAGCTTTCTTCACTTTCGCCAATGGTGAGGAAGTTAAGTATGGTAACACCAACGATCGCGATAATCAGTATGATAAAAATGGTATTCCTTTTCATGAAGGGCGAAATTATAATAAGATTAAAAGGAATGGAAGGTATTTGTTCAAATTAGCCCTTCATCTACAAAACTAAAATAGTGTTCATTTGTGAAAATCAGATGATCTAAAACGGGGATTTCCAACAACTTACCAGAAGAAACCATCTTGTCAGTTAGTTTTATATCGGCTTGGCTTGGCTTTAAATTGCCACTGGGGTGGTTGTGGATGAGCACAATACCAGAAGCCAAATCCTCCAACGCAATTTTGAAGATCACTTTCGGGTCGGCAACAGTTCCTGAAACACCTCCTTGAGAAATTAAACGGCTTTGAATTACTTTATTGTTGCGGTTTAAACAGAGGATCCAAAACTGTTCTACGGGTTGGTCTATAAGTTTAGGTTTGATGTAGTCATAAACATCTTGGCTTGCCCTGATCTGTTTTCTTTTCTCATGATGACCAACACCTCTTCTTCTCCCTAACTCCAATGCACTGATGATGGTAATGGCTTTGGCTTCACCGATGCCCTTAAATTGCATCAGGTCTTTGACGGTGTATCGGGCAAGTTGATGCAGGTTATGACCACTGTGTGATAGAATCTGTTTGGCTAGTTCAACGGCAGACAGCGTTCGGTTTCCTGAACCGATCAGTATGGCAATGAGCTCTGCGTCTGTTAAATGTGTGCGTCCTTTGAGGAGGAGCTTTTCTCTGGGACGGTCTTCTTCAGCCCATTCCAGAATCTTCAGTCCTTTCTCCATAAATGATAAAATGGAGAAAAAATATGAAAATGAAAAGTAATTAGTATGGATTAGGCGTAAAAAAACCGGACCAAAAGATCCGGTTTAGCGGTTGAATGTTCTTAAAGGCTATTGACAAGTTTCGTTAATTTCGACTTGTTGTTAGCTGCTTTATTCTTGTGAATAATGTTTTTCTTCGCCAGTCTATCCAGCATGCTGACGACTGTTTTTAAAAGCTCTTGCGCTTCAGACTTATCTGTCGTACTTCTTAATCGCTTAATGAAGGTACGCGTAGTCTTGTGCTGATACCTATTTCTCAAACGTTTTGCCTCGTTTGATCTGATTCTTTTTAATGCTGACTTATGATTTGCCATTTCTTAAAATTTCTTCCGCTTTTATAATTGGGATGCAAAGATAGGTCATTTTGTGATATCATCAAAAATGAGATCGAATATTTACATCTAGAAATGAATTTTTATTTGCTGGGGCTTGGCTATTTATGGTCGCGCCTCACTTTTGATTTAAATTCTGTGTCTTCAGTAGGTTAACGTTAGCGATGATAAAGCCATTCGATGGACTCTTTTTGAGTTTATTGAATGGCCTGCTCTATCGTCTCCGCTGAAATGCCCATATGAGATTCATCGTGAATAGCTTTCCCTGCCCTGATAATAATGATCTGAGGAGATTCGTGGTAAACCTCAAACCTTTGGGCTATTTCATTCGATAAGTTTCTGTAAGCAATCAAATCGAGGAAATAGGCTTTCACATGATTAAGTTCTTCCTTCCAACCCCTCTCCAATCTGTTTAAGGCCATTCCTGAAATACCACATCTTGTACTGTGCTTGTAGATGAGTACATCTCGTTCATGACTTTCTTCTATTAAGTACTGCAACTGGCTTTCATCTTCTAATGGATGCCACTCAATTGAAGCGGTATAGGTATTTGACTTTTTCCAGAACATGTTAGTAGGCTTTTAGGGCTTGTAATTTTTCTAAAAGTCTTTTTTGAGGTAAAAAGTTCTCTTCTAAGGTTTTGGTAAAAGGAACAGGGGTGTCTAAACTACCTTCTCTCATGACAGGTGCATCTAAGGATTCGAAACAATGCTCGGATATCCAAGCCGATATTTCTGCTCCTATTCCTCCTGTGATGGTATCTTCATGTAGCACCAACACTTTATTGGTCTTTTGAACAGAGGATCTTACGGTCTCTTTGTCCCAAGGAAGTAGTGTTCTCAGATCAACTACATCGGCATCGATCTGTAATTCGTGGATGGCCGCTAAGGCCCAATGTACGCCCATACCGTAAGTAACGATACTTAGCTCTTCGCCTTTAGCCGCTAAAGCTGCTTTGCCTACTTCTGTGGTGTAATAATCATCTGCTATTTCTTGGGAATGCGAACGGTACAGTGCTTTATGTTCAAAAAACAGGTAAGGATTAGGGTCTTCAATGGCAGCATTGAGCAAGCCTTTGGCATCGCTTGCATTGGATGGATAAACGATTTTCAGTCCGGGTACATGAAAAAACCATGCTTCATTCGATTGAGAATGAAATGGTCCGGCACCAACACCGGCGCCCGTTGGCATGCGCACCACTACGTCGGCATTTTGTCCCCAGCGGTAATGGATCTTTGCCAGATTATTGACGATCTGATTAAAGCCACAGGTAACAAAATCTGCAAATTGCATTTCGACCATTGCTTTGAAGCCATTGATGCTCAAACCTAGTGCGGTGCCAATAATGGCGGATTCACAAAGGGGAGTATTTCTTACCCTTTCCTTACCAAACATATCGGTAAACCCCTCCGTGATTTTGAACACACCCCCATAATCAGCGATATCTTGCCCCATCAATATGAGGTTTGGATACTTCTCCATGCTTTGCTTTAAGGACTCAGCAATGGCATCTACAAATCGTTTTTCTGACTTCGCATTACTTTTTGGCAAATGCGCCTTTAAGGTATAATCAGCAAAAAGATCTTCCAATTCTCTGTTTGTATTGGCTTCAGGGAGTTCTTCAGCGTAGGCCGTATTCAATCCCGTCTCAATTTCTGCCTTGATCTGCGCCCTCATTTCTTTTTCTAATTTTTCGTTGAGCAAGCCTTGTTTGTATAAGTAGGCTTGGTAGTTCTCAACGGGGTCTTTCTTGGCCCATTTTTCCATCAAAGCTTTGGGTACATATTTCGTTCCACTGGCTTCTTCATGCCCTCTCATTCTAAAAGTAAGGGCTTCGATGATCACGGGTTTTGGGTCTTTCCTTATCTTTTGTACCTGTTCTTTTATGGTACGATGTACCTCTAATATATTGTTTCCATCAACTTGAACGGCCTCTATTCCATATCCAGGGCCCTTATCAATAAACTGCTTGAAACGAAATTGCTCGGAACTAGGGGTGGATAAGCCGTAACCGTTGTTCTCTACAACAAAGATGACGGGTAAGTCCCATACGGCGGCCACATTGAGTGCCTCATGAAAGTCTCCTTCAGAACTGGCGCCATCACCTGTAAAAACTAGGGTTGCTTTGTGCTGTTTACTCAATTTATGAGACAAGGCGATGCCATCAGCTAGGGCCATCTGTGGGCCTAGGTGTGAGATCATTCCCACGATATGGTGTTCTGTTGAGCCAAAATGGAAGGAACGATCACGCCCCTTGGTGAAGCCACTCAGTTTGCCTTGGAATTGAGTGAATAGCCGGTTATAGGGTACTTGTCTTCCGGTAAACACACCTAAATTCCGATGCATCGGTAGAATGAATTCGTCATTGGCTAATGCTTGAACAGCGCCGACAGATACCGCTTCTTGGCCTATGCCAGAGAACCATTTGCTGATTTTGCCTTGTCGTAGAAGAATGAGCATTTTTTCTTCTATCATTCGTGGACGAAGCAATTGCTCGTATAGATGGAGTAATTCTTCGTTGGTATAGCCTGCCTTGTTGAATCGCATAGGTTGAGAGATGAATTGAACAAAATTAAAGTAATGGTGCAAAGGCGGAAATTAAAGGGCATTATTTTTAAATTCGCCTCAAATCTATTTATGATTCAATTCGAAAGATTCAAACTCGAAAATGGCCTAACGGTCATCGTCCATGAGGATAAGTCGTCCCCAATGGCTGTGCTCAACTTGTTGTACAAAGTGGGGGCGCGAAATGAATCGCCCGATAAAACAGGATTTGCTCATCTGTTTGAGCATTTGATGTTTGGTGGTTCAAAGCATGTTCCTTCATTCGATGAGCCTCTGCAACGTGTGGGAGGAGACAATAATGCCTTTACCTCAAATGACATCACCAATTATTACATCACAGTGCCATCGGCGAATTTGGAGACTGCTTTTTGGTTAGAATCTGACCGCATGTTGAGTTTGAGCTTTGATCCTAAGGTTTTGGAGGTGCAGCGATCGGTCGTGATCGAGGAATTCAAACAGCGCTATTTGAATCAACCTTATGGAGATGTCTGGTTAAAGTTGCGGCCTCTGGCTTATGAACAGCATCCGTATCAATGGCCAACAATTGGCAAAGAAATTAGTCACATAGAGGAGGCGACCCTAGAAGATGTCAAGTCTTTTTTTAATCGATTTTACGTACCGAATAATGCGATTTTGGTCGTTGCGGGAGATGTCGACTTAGAACACGTAAAAAAGCTATCGGAAAAATGGTTTGGCCCTATTCCGAAAGGCGAAATGAATGATGCAACGATCACGGTAGAACCTAAGCAGCAGCAGTATAAAGTGCTCGAAACGACTTCAGACGTTCCTTTAGATGCGTTTTACCTGTCGTTTCATATGGGAGGTAGGATCGATGAGAATTACCACGCCACTGATTTGTTGAGCGATGTGCTTGGACGCGGAAAATCAAGTGTGTTGTATCAGGAATTGGTAGAGAAAGAGCCTCTTTTCAACTCAATTAATGCTTTTGTCACTGGGAATATTGATCCAGGACTATTTACCATTCAAGGTAAACTCAACGAAGGGGTAGCGATGGAAGAGGCTGAACGAGCCGTTTGGCAATTGATAGAGGAGGTGAAGTCAAAAGGAATTACGAGCGAAGAACTTCAAAAAGTGAAGAATAAGGCCGAATCTTCACAGGTTTTTTCCGACCTGGAGCTGTTGAATCGAGCGATGAATTTGGCCTTTGCCGAAATGCTGGGGGATGCCGATTTTGCGAATCAAGAAATTCGTAAGATCAGGGCAGTAACCCAGGAACAAGTGGCTCAAGTGGCTGCAGAGCTATTGACAAAAGAAAATGCCTCATTGTTAAAGTATTATGCAAAACAGAAAAGCGCATGAAGATCAGGGTAGGATTTGGTTATGACGTACACCAATTGGCCGAAGGAGAAGAGTTTTGGTTGGGAGGAATTTTGATCCCCCACACTCATGGTGCTGTTGGGCATTCTGATGCCGACGTGCTCATCCATGTGATCTGCGATGCACTGCTTGGTGCTGCCAACATGAGGGACATTGGTTATCACTTTTCAGACCAAGATCCAGCATTCAAAGGGATAGACAGTAAGATTCTTCTGAAGGAAGTGATCGCATTGATCAGTACCAAAGGCTATAAGGTGGGTAATATCGATTCCACGATCGCATTGCAACAGCCCAAGGTGAATCCCCACATTCCTGATATGAAAAAATGTCTGGCAGAGGTTATGCAGATCGATGAAGAAGACGTGTCAATAAAAGCGACGACTACCGAAAAGCTAGGCTTTGTAGGGAAGAAAGAAGGAGTGGCCGCATACGCTGCTGTGCTGATTGAAAAGCACTAGATGGCCAAAGCCAAGCTCATATCAACAGGTGATGGTTCGCACTCTCTTTACATTCGGGAGATGAATGAAACCTATCATTCGACGCACGGAGCCCTGACCGAGTCTCAGCATGTTTTTCTAAAAGAAGGTGTTCTGTATTTCCTGAAGGAGCAATCGACTCAAGGGATCAGAATTTTGGAAGTAGGCTTTGGAACTGGATTGAATGCCTTGATGATGCTTGACTATGCAAAGGGACGTCCTGCTCTTTCAATTGATTTTTTTACGTTAGAACCTTTTCCACTCGACAAGGAGCTATACAGTCAGTTGAACTTTGCTGATTTACTTCCGCATGTTACCAAAGAGGAACTCCAACGTTTACATCAGATAGCGTCGGGAGACCCTATCACCTTTGAAAACTTCTGTTTCAGTAAGTCCGAGTCAAAAGTAGAAGAAGCCGAATTGAAAACTGATGTTGATGTTGTTTTCTTTGACGCCTTTGCACCCAATAAACAAGCAGAGGTATGGGATGTTGTTGTTTTAGAGAAAATGCATGATTGTTTAACTAGAGGAGGAGTGCTAGTGACCTATTGCGCACAAGGCCAATTCAAGAGAAATCTAAAAGCAGTAGGGTTTGAAGTAGAGACACTAAAAGGTCCTCCAGGTAAAAAAGAAATGGTTCGGGGGCTTAAAATTTAACATAGCTCCTTCTTTCGGAACATGATTTGTGTAGATAATCAGGAAGAGTTGTATCTTCAATCACTTAATACATTCTTATGATTTGTTCCCGCTCATTGCAAGCCTTTGTTTTCTTAATGGCTTCGTGTATCACCCTATGATGCCAAACCTCAAAAGCCGTAAATTTTAGTCAAAATGAAGAAGGAATCTATTTGGCTCACAAGTCAGGTATTCCCAAAGGTGCTGTTCGATTGACCATTGAGCTTACATCAGCGCTTGAAGGGGTGGACGGTTACTTTTTTGCCGACGCTAATGTATTGGCGGTTAATGGTTATGGAGAGACCTTCGCAACAGTTAAGCCTAGAAAGGGAGACACCATCCGATTGAGTGTAGTGGGTGACATTGAAGGAAGAGCCTTCAAAAAAGGAGATAGGGTCAAATTAGATGCCATGACACCAGTTTCAAAGGGAGGTCAATTGTTAACCATTACAATGCTTTAAAATGAATAAGCGCAGCAAAAAATTCATTCTTCCACTGGTAGCAGTAGTCTTTCTTTTTCTTCTCTTTTTTTCAAAAGACGAAAAAGAGTTTTTGTGGGAAGAACATGAGTTGAACTTAATAGAAAGGGTGGAAGATGGCCCGGAGGAAGAGAAATACGAGAGTCCATGGGACCGTAATGATTTTGAACTGAAAAAGCTGAGAGATCCAAAAACGGGTAAAATACCCATGCAAATTAGCTTGAAGGAGCGAGCATTCATCGAGGGACAAAGAGATCTAGTGAAGCCCTCTTCCCCATCAGACAGAAGACAATATAAAGCAGAATCTGCTCAGGCCTCAGCCAATGCTACTTTCATTAATCGAGGACCTTGGAATATTGGTGGACGGACAAGAGCCCTAGCGATCGATGTTGCCGATGAGAATACCATTTTGGCTGGAGGTATTTCGGGAGGGGTCTGGAAGTCAGTCGATCAAGGCGCTTCATGGACAAGAACCTCTAAGCTTGACCAACATCCTGGAGTTACGGCCATTTTGCAAGATCGTCGTAGTGGTCAAACCAATACCTGGTATTATGGTACTGGTGAACGAAGAGGTAACTCGGCCTCAGGTGATGGTGCTTTTTATTATGGCAATGGCATCTATAAATCAACAGATAATGGAAGCAATTGGACATTGATACCTACTACAGCTGTGAGTGGCACAAGTGACACGGACCCGGTCAATACACTTACCACATTTACACTGCTTGATGAGTTGGCCATGGACTACTCAAATACCAACGAAACGGAGATTTATGCCGCAACTGCCGGTAGTATTGTTCGGACGACGGATGGCTTCCAGACATTCAGTACCGTGTTAGGGGCTTCCAATAACCCGAACAACATGGCCGATGTGCTGGTCACCTCATCCGGCGTTGTCTATGCCACCCTTGGGCGTCTAAGCGCTAATGGGGCCAATGGGCAAGATGGTGTATGGCGTTCTGCCGATGGAGTTAATTGGACAGAGATTACACCTGATGGCCTTGAAGCAGGGTATCTGCGTTTGGAATTAGGAGTAGATCAGCAGAATGAAAATAGCATCTAGTTGCTTAGTGATCGAACACTCTTCAAGTGGGATGATACGGCAAAGACTTGGACGAACTTGAGTTCAGCGTTGGCAATACCCTCTGACCCGGGTAGCCGCCAAGGCTTGACTGATTTCACCACACAGGAGTATTATGACCAATTGGTTACAGTTCATCCGAATAACAGCGATGTTGTTTTTATAGGAGGAACCAACTTATTCAGGTCTACAGATGGTTTTCAAACCACTACTAACAAGACACAAATCGCAGGGTATAGCCCAGCTCAAAACATTAGTTTTTTATACCCTAATCATCATCCTGACCTGCACAAGGTGGTTTTCTTTCCATCCGATCCGAATAAAATGATCACGGGTGATGATGGTGGCGTTCATTTGACGACTGATAATTTAGCGAACAATACCAACTTTCCGGTCACTTGGGAGTCATTGAATAATGGCTATCTCTCGACACAGTTCTATCACATCGGTCTAAATAATATTGACATTGCTAATCCTTTTATCATGGGTGGAATGCAAGACAATGGAACGTTTTTCACTGACTCAGAAAATCCAATCAATGATTGGGGTAGAGCCGGAGGAGGAGATGGTGCTTGGTCGGCTATTACGTACAATTCATTTTTAGTTTCCTCTCAAAAAGGAAATGTTGATCGAGTTGAAATCACTGCTAATGGAGTTGATTTCAACAATGCGGTGTCAATAGTTCCTGTTTCTGACAGCCAGCGAGAGGAGGAATTCTTATTTGTTAATCCTTTCGCCTATAACGATGTCAATCAAAACCAAGTGGTGATCGGTGGCTTGGAACGAGCCTTTTTCACCAAAGATATTCGCACCAATCCTGGGGTTGGTGATTGGCTTGAAATCACAAGTCCAGATTTAGCAGGCTCAAATGCCAATATCACAGCGATGGACTTTTCGATTGAACCGGAAGGGATACTGTATATGGGGACGGATTTTGGTCAGGTACTAAAAGTGTCCAACACCCAAGATATTACTGGAGCTGTACAGGCAGAAGATCTACCTATTGGAAACATGCCTGATGGCTATATTGGCGCCATCAAGGTCGATCCTACAGATGCAGATCATGTCATTGTCACTTTCACCAATTATGGAGTGATCAGCATTTGGGAAAGCACTGATGGTGGGCAAAATTGGTCGAGTATTGCAGGAAATCTTGAGGAAAGCGCTGATGGATCGGGCGTGGGCCCTTCGGTTCGTTCGTTTGAGATCATGCCTGATGGGAATGGTGGGAACTATTACTTTGCCGGAACTTCTGTGGGCCTCTTCATGACCCAAAACTTACAAGGGACGAATACTGTCTGGACCCAGCAATCGCCTGATGTCATTGGCGACGTAGTGGTGTCATGGATACAGGTGAGACCGATTGAAGGCTTAGTAGTCGCCAGTACCCATGGAAATGGCGTCTTTTCTGGTACTTATGATGTAGGTAAAAACGCGTTCATTCATTATGCTTTTGACGAGCAGAATGTCTCCTATGACCTGATGGCCAATCGAAGCTTCGATCAAAACCGGCCCTTGGCTTATCAATGGTTAAGGAACGGGGAAGTAATAAACGGAGAAAGCGGCAATACGATTACTGTAACGAATGGTGGTGCCTATCAAGTGCGTTTATTCTTTCAAGATCAGCAAAATACGGAGTCAAATACCATCAATATCAATTTGGATGGAGATGCTCCTGAAATCACCTCGATTACCAGGTTGAATCCAACGAATGAAGATGTAACGGGTACAGAAGTGACATTTCAGGTCACCTTCAACGAAAATGTACAGAATGTTGATGCTTTTGATTTTGTTACCACGGGTAATGCTGCTGGTGATGTTTCCAATGTTACACGTGAGACTGACGCAGTCTACAATGTCAGTATCAACAACATCCGAGGGCAGGGTACATTGGGTTTGGGAGTAATTGGCGCGACTGACATAGCCGATGAGTCAGATAACCTCTTCAGTGGGCGGATTCTCAGTGCCGAAACCTATAGCATTGTAGATGGTGTATCTCCAACGGTTTCCATCACTAGGTTTGATCCGGTGAGTGCAGTAACCAATCAGGCAGAAGTCACCTTCCCAATCGAATTCAATGAGCCCATTCTTAACTTCGGAGCATCAGATCTCCAATTCATTGCTGGTTCAGTTGATGCAACCCTTGGTAGCTTAAGGCAAGCAGTGGCCGGAACTGTTTTTGAAATGGAGGTGATCGAGATTCAGGAAGATGGTCCTTTGGGAATAGAGTTTAGGGCAGGACAAGACATTGAAGATGAGAGTGGCAATGCGTTCGACGGTCAGATTCAAACTAATGAAACCTATACCATTGAGAATATCATCACCTCAATTGATGAACGTTATTTTGGTGCGAAGTCCATTTTGGTAGACCGTAATCCATCTGACGGACTGTTCAATTTAGTTTTCCCAAATCAATTCATCGGAGACTTCGAGATTGGTGTTGTGAGTGCTGCAGGAAGAATGATTCAGCAAAAAACAGTTTCGAATTATCAACAAGACGAGCAAGTGGAACTTGATCTCAGTTCTTCACCTGATGGTCTCTATGTGGTAAAAGCAAGAAAGGGAACTGATGAGTTAAGCATCAAGCTCTTGAAGCGGAGAAATTAAAAGGAATAGTGCTTGAGGTGAGTTATACAATGGTCTAAGGCAATGTCCTGTTTTTCGATGTATGGAATTTCGTCTAAAGGCGGTGTTAGGCATAGGCCTACTTTCAAGCAATCTGCTCTTACTTGATTGAGAAAGATGTCATAGAATCCCCCGCCATAACCAATTCGATTGCCCGACTTGTCGAAACAGATCATAGGAACAAAAACCACATCAAGTGTTTTAGGGTGAGTGGGTTCGATTGAAATAGGTTCAGGAATACCCCATGAATTCGTTTTGAGTTGATCTCCTTTTCTGAATACATGATGAGTCAGTTGTCTTTTTGCCTCTGTTTTTGGTAAGATCACCTGGGTGCCGTTCTCTTGAAGCCAATGAATCAATGGCCAGGTATTAACCTCGTACTGAGCTTCAATACTGCAGAACAGATGAATGTTTTTCCGTTCACCTATTTGGTCTTTGAGAAAGCGAATCGAGGCCTCAAAGATCGCGGTGTTTCTTTTCTCAAATTCTAAGGTTGATAAGGTCTTCCGCTTTTCAAGAAATACTTTCCGAAGTGCTGTTTTATTCATTTGTGCCAATCAAGTGGAAGCGATAATCGAAAGGATCAAAGGCTTTCATGCACAAGTCTATGAAATTCGGATCATTCAAGAAAAAATTCAGGAAGTTGTCTTTTCTCTCTTGGGGGGCACCATCAGGGAATAAAAACTCTTTGATCGTACAGATTCGGTTGACGAGCACTTCCTGGTTTTTTCGCTCAGCTTTGAGCAATTTCTTTTCAATTCGCTCGAGTGTTTTTTCCGCTTTTCGGTGTTCACCAAGAACAGTGCGTTCCAAGGTGTTGTCGATCTTCTTCGCTTGGTCAAGTGCTTTTTCAAATAGCTGATCGAGGTGCTTTTTTTGATCGTTGAGGTCAAGACTAAACTCAGTCTTTTGGGCGACCTTCTCATTGATCAATGTGTGTTCATCTTTGAATAGATCTTCCCAGCTTAACTCCGTTTGGATGATTTTTCGTTGTGTGGATCTGTCGATCACCCCAGCAAAATTTCTTGGCATCAACAAAGGGAAGGTGATTCCGAAATGATCGAAATTGTCTTTTAATTGAAGCCAATACACCAGTTCCGAAGGACCACCCACATAGGCCAAATTAGGTAGTATGTATTCTTGGTAGATCGGACGGAGTACTACGTTCGGGCTGAATCGTTCTGGGTGAGATGCTATTTCTGATCTCAGCGCTTCTTCCGTAAACTTGATGTCACTGTCAACTACGATGTATTCTTCGTTGACTTTTTCTATCCGTGCCCGAAGGTTTTCTTTGAGATAGAATAAGTTGATCTCACGAGCATGCACTTGGGTTTTATACCCCAATAGTTCTAAGTCAGCAGTGGTCTTTTGAACTTTTTGCTGAGGGCTGTGCTCAAAAAGATCTGCGGTGATCACCTCATTGAACATCGTTTTAAGAGCAGGCTCATCGGCATCAACAACCACCAAACCTTGATCTCCGAAAAGGTGATTGACGTATTTTCTAACGGCCTCTGCTAAGCTATTGCTTTTGAGATAAGCCTCTTTGAAAAAAGACGGGATACCTGGGAATTCATGAATGAGCGCTTTGAGTTCTTTGGGATCAAAGTGGCCAACGGCACCCCTTTGCTCTGTATTCCACTGAAATTTTCTGCCATTATAGCGGAAATAGCTAATTTCCTCAAAATCATGATCTTCTGAAGCCATCCAATACACCGGGACAAAGTCATAGGCAGGGTAGCTCTTCTTCAGTTCTTGACAGGCTCTGATGACTGTAACGATCTTATAAATGAAGTACAAGGGGCCAGTGAAGATGTTCAACTGATGGCCGGTAGTAATGGTAAAAGTGGTTTTCTCTTTTAGCTTAGAGAGATTAGTATCCAGTAGTTCACTGGTTTCAATTCCTTGGTACTGACTTAAAAGAACTTCGTGCAAGATTTTTCGGTTGGCGTCATTGAAGTTTCGTTTTTCAATCTGCCGGCCGAAATTGGCAAGAGTGGGTAGTCCATTATGGAAAGGCTCAAGGGCTTTATTTCCTGAAATGTAATCTAAGAAAAAGCTCGAAAAACTGTTCGTCTGTTCAAAGTTGGTCTTGTGTAGTAAACAGGCAGGTTGATCCGAAACTTCCATAAAGCACTCAAAATATTTTGCGTAAAACTATTTAAAAGATCTGTGTTGACAACCCCAAAATCACACAGACGGTTCGCCATAAAGGTCAAATTCAGTCGCGTCCGTGATTCGGATGTCAGCGAAATCACCCACTCTCAGGTAGTGCTTGCTGGCATCTATGAGCACTTCATTATCAACTTCTGGGCTGTCATGTTCTGTACGACCAACAAAATTTCCGCTTTCTTTTCTGTCTATCAATACCTTGAACGTTTTGCCAATTTTGACTTCATTTATTTCGCGAGAAATGCCTTCCTGCAAGTCCATGATGGCATTAGCACGCTCTTGCTTGACCTCATCAGGTACATCATCTTCATAGCTGAACGCATGCGTATTTTCTTCATGCGAATAGGTGAAGATACCCAATCGATCAAAACGCGACCGCTCTACGAAATCATACATCTCCTGAAAATCAGCATCTGTTTCTCCTGGGTGTCCTGCAATCAGCGTTGTACGGATTGCGATGTCAGGGACTTTGCTTCTCATGGTATCAAGAAGAGCTTCTGTTTTTTCCCTGGTTGTTCCTCGCCTCATGAGCTTGAGCATTTTAGAGGAGCCGTGCTGCAACGGAATGTCTAGGTAATTGCAAATGTTGTCTCGCTCGTTCATAACGTCCAATACGTCCATCGGAAATCCCGTTGGGAACGCATAATGCAGCCTGATCCAATCTATGCTTTCTACATCAGAAAGGTGACGCATGAGATCGGCTAGGTTACGCTTTTTGTAGAGATCTAAGCCGTAATAGGTTGAATCTTGCGCGATCAGTAGCAGCTCTTTTGTGCCATTTTTAGCCAAGTTTTTTGCTTCAGTCACGAGTTCTTCGATCGGGCGTGAAATATGTCCACCGCGCATCAAAGGAATGGCACAAAAAGAACAAGGTCTGTCGCAGCCTTCGGCGATCTTCAAATACGAAAAGTGACTGTTCGTGGTGGTGATGCGCTCGCCAATGAGTTCATGTTTGTAATCGGCTTTGAATTTTTTCAACAGGTTGGGCAGCTCACGGGTACCGAAGAAGGCATCGACTTGTGGGATCTCCTTTTCTAGATCGTTTCTGTAGCGCTCAGATAAACAACCAGAGACATAGACTTTTTCCACTAAGCCCTCTTCCTTGGCGTCAACATAGCGAAGGATGGTATCGATCGATTCTTGTTTTGCATTATCGATAAATCCGCAGGTGTTGATGACCACCACATTGGCATCGTCATTCTGCGCCTCATGTGTTGTTTGGATTCCGTTCCCTCTTAGCTGGGTTAACATGACCTCTGAGTCTACTAGGTTCTTAGAACAGCCCAGTGTTACAATATTGACCTTCGTTTTCTGATTTCCCTTCGCCTTCATGCCTGTAATTTAGTCTGCAAATGTACGGATAAATGAGCAGAGAACTATGGATGAGTTAAGGGGTAAAAAGAAGGTTCCAAGAGCCAAGGAAGTCTCTTATATCATAGCCCGTATTGTTTACATCGCAAAGATCAGGGATCAAAGGCGCTTTTTACGGAAGGTGATCGGCACCAATTCATCAGTGGGCAGTCCGATCTGATAGAGCTCCCATAGGGGGTCGTATTTCGCTAAAATCTGACGAATGCAATCTACACGATCGTCGCTGGGGTTTTCGCAGTCTGCCCAATAGAATACCTCTACGCGGTAATTGTACGATCTCTTTTGTCCGTTGACTTTTACTTCTACCTCGATCTCCTGTTCACCGGTGATCTGAGGGATTTGAATGGCTATCGCGCTCATGGTTCGTCAGTTAGTGTACACCTTTATTCAATGTTTAAAATTGGAGTACAACATGCTTGCCAAATTCATAAAAAACAGATAATCAAATGATTATCATGTTTCGATAATCTAAGTTGAACGGTTTCATACACCAAAATGTACGTTTCTGTTCAGTATGTTAGGAGAGATACTGAGTTTTACTTCTTAAAAAGCGAATCCACAAATTCTGCCTTATTGAAGACTTGTAAGTCGTTTACTTTTTCACCTACTCCGATGTACTTCACTGGAATTTTGAATTGGTCTGAGATGCCGATCACTACGCCACCTTTGGCCGTTCCATCTAGCTTGGTAATTGCCAATGAGCTCACGTCTGTAGCTTTTGTGAATTCTTTCGCTTGAATAAAGGCATTTTGACCTGTTGATCCATCGAGCACTAGCATGATCTCATGTGGTGCTTCTGGAATGAATTTCTGCATGACCCGTTTGATCTTCGAAAGTTCGTTCATCAAATTCACTTTGGTATGCAGACGACCCGCGGTATCAACAATAACAAGGTCTGCACCGCTTTCAACGCCTTCTTTTACGGCATCGTATGCAACGGCACTGGGATCGGTGTTCATGCCGTGAGCCACTACGGGAACGCCTACACGTTCGCCCCATAGTTTCAACTGATCAACGGCAGCCGCTCGGAATGTGTCCGCCGCACCAAGTACCACTGATTTGCCTTTCGCTTTGAATTGAGCAGCCAGCTTACCAATGGTGGTTGTTTTTCCCACACCATTCACTCCGACAACAAGGATCACATAGGGTTTGGGTCCTGACGGTAACTCGAAGTCGGCAAGGTCTTCGGTGTTGTTTTCAGTTAGTAGTCCAGCAACTTCGTCTCTTAAGATCTGGTCGAGTTCCGATGTGCCCATGTATTTGTCTTTCGCTACACGTGCCTCAATGCGTTCGATGATCTTTACCGTTGTTTCGACGCCTACGTCAGAAGTCACCAAGATCTCTTCCAATTCATCTAAGATCTCGTCATCCACTTTTGATTTTCCGGCAACTGCTCTTCCGAGTTTGGAAAAAATACTTTCCTTGGTCTTTTCCAGACCTTTATCCAAGGTTTCTTTCTTGTCATTGGAGAATAATCCGAATAGGGCCATGTGATTAAGAATTAAAGTGTCGCGAACAAAAAAGTCCCTCAATGGGGACTTTAATTTATTACTTAAAAAGTAAAATCTTATTTATCGGCTAAAACTTGTTTAACCATGTCTTCAGTAACCATTTCTTCTTTGAACGTGTAAGCTCCTGTTTTTGGAGATCTTACCGCCTTGATCACTTTGGCGTATTTTACACCACCTTCTTGTTTCAGGGTTGCAACTACCTTCTTCGCCATAATTACTTAATTTCTTTGTGTACAGTATATTTCTTCAAGATTGGGTTATACTTCTTTAACTCCAGTCTTTCAGTCGTGTTCTTTCTATTCTTAGTCGAAATGTAACGAGATGTACCCGGTTTACCACTATCTTTGTGTTCGGTACATTCTAGTATCACTTGAACTCTGTTGCCTTTCTTAGCCATTTCTCTATGCTTTCAAAATTCGGACTGCAAATATACGGAACTACTTCTTATATAAAAACCTAGTCTCGAAAATTATCATGATTTTCAAGAGGAATTTTTATTCATTCTGGATGACTCATTGAGAACATCAAACTCAGTTAATCGAGTGGGCTATTTTCCACCTTTTAATTCAGGTAATTGAAACGCTTCCAGTGGACTTGGCTCCTTCATCAGGGCCTCAATTTCCTCGGCCGTTCTTGGTGCAAAATCCGAGAGCAACTCGTAACCTTCTGAAGTGATCAAAATATCATCTTCTATGCGAACAGCGATGCCCCACCACTTTGGGTCGCAGTCCGATCCTTCAGGAATGTAAATTCCCGGTTCTACTGTGATCACCATATTCTCTTCTAATTTGTTGTATTCACCTTTGTCGTGGACATCTAATCCAATATGATGAGCAAGGCCATGAGGAAAGTAAAGGTGCCTGGCATTAGGGCTATCAATAATGCCTAATTCGGCCAGTCCCTCATTGATGATCTGTTTTGAAACAGCCGTCATGCTCGTAAAAGTAGTCCCGGGTTTTGCCAGATCCATGGCTGTTTGTTGGGACTTATATACTAAATCGTAGATCGCTTTTTCTTCAGGCGAGAACTTACCATCTACAGGAATCGTGCGCGTAACATCTGCTGTATAGCCATGGTACTCAGCACCTAGATCCATCAAAATCATTTCTTTGCTGTCTACTAATGGCTTGTTGTTCTCGATGTAATGCAAAATACAGCCATTATTTCCAGCTCCAACGATCGAAGGGTAGCCTTCATATTCTGATCCATATTTTTTGAAAACGAATTCATGAATTCCTTGAATCTCTGTTTCCGAAAGCCCAGGCTTCATGGCCTTCATGACCTCTCGCTGGCCAACGGTTGAAATGAATACCGCTTTTCTGATCAGGTCAATCTCCTCGGCGGTTTTAATACCCCTTAATTGATTCATGTATTGATCGAGCGTTCGCATATCCAAGTTGTTCTTTTTTGGCTCTACCTCAAGCGAGTTAGCTTCCATGCCATAACCTACTTTCGTCTTGAATTGCTCGGCTAAACTGTAGAGGTCAGCTTCGTCTCTTGGGTTGTCCCTTACATCGTTTTGGAAATCATAGAAGAGGATCTTGTCGAATTTTTCAAAATTGATCTCAAAGTCTTTGAAAAGTGAGCCGTTGAATGTGTTTAAGATGGCCAACTGTTCTTTTACACCTTCATCACCAAGTCTTCGGCCATTCCACATTTCGGCCATTGGGTTTCTTTCTTGTACAAAGAATAACTCATTGAATGTACCGTTTTCAGCCTCTTGCTCTTCTTTGAAAATGAAGAGTAGGGCATGGGGTTCTTTATAGCCCGTCAGGTAATAGAGGTTGGGGTCTTGATGATATATGTAGTCTACATCATTGGCACGATTGCGCACTGGATTGGCGAAAAAGACCGCCACAGAGTTTTCGGGCATTTTTGCTCTTAGTGCTTCTCTGCGCCCCTGATGAAACTCCGGCTTCAGGTAGTCCGAAGGGACAAGCACTTCTTGTGCAGAAATAAAAAATCCTGACAACAGTAACGTTATCAGGATTGGTAATTTTATGAATAGTTTCATGATAGTACAATAACGTTTTGCGACGCTATTATACTAAAATGTTACCGTTTTGTCTTGCTTTTTTAAGGACAGCAGTGATTCCATTTTTGTTAATGGTTCTTAAGGCTGATGTAGAAACTTTCAACGTGATCCATTTATCCTCTTCCGGAAGATAGAATCTCTTCTTTTGAAGATTTGGATAAAACTTTCTTTTCGTCTTATTATTTGCGTGAGAAACGTTGTTTCCTACTTGTACTTTCTTTCCTGTAATATCACAAACTCTTGCCATGATCTTGTTTAATTAACCGCTTTCTGTAAACGGATTGCAAATATCCGAATTATTTTGAAACTCACAAACCTAGGCTCGTAAATAAGTCAAAAAATCACATCCACTCGCGTTGATCCGTTTCGACACGATATAAAATATATTTTTCTAAGGCGATGGCCATCTCAAAGGGAATAAACGGTACGCTGAGCTCCCCAGAAGCGGTAGTCAATTCAATGTTAGCCAAGTTTTTTCGTCGCTGGTACCAACTCTGTGTAATTTCTATGGCTTGTACTTTGTGCAGTTGCGTGAGTTCAAAGCGAGTACCAAAAGCGCCAGTATTGTTTTTGAATACTTCTTCGCTGATCTCAAAAGATCTTTTCTGAAAATAAATGTGAATGTAAATGCTTGTGAAAATTGGCCAAATGATGAACCACAGAATGAGCCATTCGATCCAAAGGAAGGCAACTAATGAAAGCAAGAAGGGTAGGACACTTACAAAGAAGAGTAGCCGGTATTTTAGGAGTATTGAGACCTTGTGTTTGGAAAAAACGTAGTCCGTCATTTTTGGAAAGACTACCCCGAGGACTTCATCCACTTGCTCGAGGTAGCAACCAGGGACTTTGATCTTTGATTTGAGTTTATCAGCATTTTCACTGCTCGCCTGCTCGAGGCTCAGTGTCCACATGTTAAACATTCTTCTAATGGGATTATCACCCCAGCTGACGATCTGAATTTTATTTTTGTTGATGGAGATCTCTTCTCGGTTAAGTAGCCCTTTAATTAATTTGAGCCCTTTGTTATTGAGTTTAAGTTTCAGATCATAATTACCTAGTGTGGTGGTAATCAGTGAATAGACAAATGAAACGACCAAAATGGCCAAAACAAAGAATAGGAAAATGAGCCATTGACTGTTCAAGATGAGGTCTGCTTTGCTACTTAACTCTTCTTCGACAACCCCTTCAAAACTTTCGTTGAGGTCGTTGAGTATGGTCAAGGCAAAACCAAAAAGAATAGCCATAGAACGCAAGTGATTTTGACTCACGCCAATTTTGATCAAATCGCTCACCGACAAATGAAGAATGGTTTGTTCATCAGACTTCTGTTCTTCTGCCGTTGGTTCAGCTTTTTCTTGCAAAATCTCAGAGCGCACAGACATGATGTATTCACGAAGTGCTTCTGCTTCCTTTTTATCAATAGCATCGATGGTCAGTTCGGCTTTACTGGCTCCAGCGGTGTCAATTTCTACACTGACCACCCCAAAGAATTGATGCACCAGGTTCTGCTTGAAATTTATGGATTGAATGCGCTCAAAAGGCACATTGGTCTTTGACCGTCTCAAAACACCTTTATCAATGATGATGGCACCTTTTTCTAGCTGAATGTAGTACCTGAAATAACTTAGGAGAGATCCTCCCAGATTCAAAACGGAAATGATGATCACCAATATCCCTAAAACGGTTTCGAAGCGATCGGATTTACCTCCGATGAAGAATGAAAGCGCAATAGGCCAAAAACTTTTTATGGTTTGTTTCAGGAATTTTAAAAGGATGATGAGAATGGCTATTCCTGCCTGTCGCTTGGGTTCAGCAAAACGTTCTTCAATCTTTTCCATCCTCTTCATTTTCGATTTCGTTGAGAATGAACTCTTTAAGTTTTGTCGCCTTTTCTTCTGTGAGTCCGGGTATGGAAAGATCGCTTGAACTACCACCTGCTGTAAACACATTGAGGTTGTGTAACTTGTATAGCCGTTCAATGGGGCCCTGCTTTACTTCAGCATGCTGAATTCGATTGAATGGAATGGTGATCTTCTTTTGCCATAATAAGCCGGTGGTATAGATCAGATCTCTTTGCCTTAGTACATATTTCTTTTTTTTGATGGCCTTTGAAACCCAAAGGATATTGAGGGCCCAAAGCACTAGTGCAGTCAGGATACTTGCGGCATAATACAACCATTCTCCTTTGATTTCTTCTATAAAGAAGATGATGATGGGAGGACCTATGAGGAGAATAAAGAAAAAAATGCCCCAAGCAATGAGGCTTGCTTTTTTGTAGGCAGGTGAGATTTGTTGATAATCGTTTTCTTCTGCACTAGGTAGTTGTGCAATGTCTATTGGTAGATTTTCAAAAAAGTCTGTCATTTCTTAAAGCCATACGGACAGTGTTTACATCCGTTTTGACAACAGTACCCTCTTTTGATTAAGTAATGGGCTGTAAAAACAAATTTACCGTCTTTGTCAATGTAGTAATCTTCTGTTTTACTGGCAAAAAGCTTTTTTGGTTTTGAAGGCTCCGACATTTTTTGTGGCTGAAATAAAGTCTATACCTTTGGTGTAGTAGAATTGTTCAAAACAAGCGAAAAATTATTCCTATGGAAATGGTACACTCGAGTGAAGCTGCAATTAAGTTAGAAAATGAACATGGTGCTCATAATTATCACCCGCTACCGGTGGTTTTATCGAAAGGAGAAGGAGTCTTCTTATGGGATGTAGAAGGGAAAAAGTATTACGACTTTCTATCAGCCTACAGTGCTGTTAATCAAGGACACTGTCATCCCAGAATTATAGGCGCCATGAAGGAACAGGCGGAAAAATTGACATTGACTTCACGTGCTTTCCATAACGACATGTTAGGCCCATATGAAAAATACATCACGGAGTATTTTGGTTTCGATAAAGTGCTACCGATGAATACGGGAGCAGAGGCGGTTGAAACGGCCATCAAAATCTGCCGAAAATGGGGGTATGAGAAAAAAGGTGTTGAAGAGAATGAAGGAAAGATCATTGTCTTCGATCAAAATTTTCATGGAAGAACGACGACGATCATTTCATTTTCTAGTGATCCAGACGCCCGAAAGAACTTTGGACCCTTCACTCATGGTTTCATTAAAGTACCATACAGTGATAAAGAGGCACTAGAAGAGGCGCTTCAAAATGAAAATGTAGTTGGTGTTTTGATAGAACCGATTCAAGGAGAGGCTGGTGTTAATGTCCCTGGTGAGCACTTCATCAAAAATGTCGAAAAGCTTTGTAAAGCCTATAATGTGTTGTTCATGGCCGATGAGATTCAAACCGGTATTGGAAGAACTGGTGGGCTTCTAGCGGTGTGTGGGAATTGCTCCTGCGAAGGACATTGCGAAAGGCAACCAACGTACACCAGACCTGACGTGCTGATTTTAGGAAAAGCGATTTCAGGTGGGGTTTATCCCGTGTCTGCGGTCTTGGCTGACGATCCGATTATGAATGTCATAACCCCAGGTACGCATGGTTCAACATTCGGAGGTAATCCGGTGGCGGGGGCTGTTGCAACCACTGCCTTAGAAGTAATTCGTGATGAAAAGCTTACTCAGAATGCACGAAAATTAGGTAATCTATTCAGAGAGCGCATGAAGCAATTCATTCAAAAGTCCGAATTGGTGACCTTAGTGAGAGGTCGAGGTTTGCTGAATGCCATTGTGATTAACGATCATCCGTCTAGCTCAACAGCTTGGGATATTTGTGTTGCTTTGAAAGAAAACGGCTTGTTGGCAAAACCTACTCATGGGAATATTATTCGCTTTGCACCTCCTTTAGTGATGACCGAAGAGCAGCTGCATGAGTGTTGTGATATCATCGAACAAACAATCACAGCTTTTGAAAAATGAGCTTGAGTCACCTCTGAAAACGCATAAAAGCCAAGTTATTTTGGCTTTTTTTATATTTAAATGGTAGAATATTGTACCCTTGTATAAGAGTTTGGGTCTCCCTGAATTGTTTTAAGAACCAAACAATAGAAAGTTGCTTTCTTCAACCAACAGACGTATTCTGAATATCATCAGTTTATCTTTGGCCATCATGGCCTTAGGTTTGGGGCTGACTTTGCGTTATGGGCAGTCCACAAATGACTTCCAAATGGTTGATCTTACTGATGCCAAAGAACTTATTGTGGAGCGAGATTCTATTGATTTCTCCAACCCTTATCCTACATCGGACCCTAACTAAGTCGTCTATCCTCGTCCTCCCATTCCTCTTCGCATTTGCTGTGTACCTGGGTTGTCAATAGGTGCTGTTCCTGATTTGAAACTTCTGATGTTGAACACAAAGCTTAACATGAAGTATTGTGTAATGATCTGGGTCTGACTGTCTTCTATATAGGAGCCATTAATGGTTCGTTTAATGTTTTGATTCTCCTTGAGCAAATCGAAAATGGTCAATTTTAATTCAGCTTTGTCTTTAATGAGCTTTTTACCAAGCTCCATATTCCATAGAACGAAATTCTGATCAAAACCATCACTTAAACCTGTGGTATAGGTATGGTTAATGGTCGATCGAAATACGATGCCATGGTCAAAGATTAAGTTCAGCCTTAATCGAGTCGACTGATTAATGAATTGATTATCATTGACAGTTTGTGTGGTATTCGTCACATTGCTATAGCTCGTGTTGCTCGATAGGGTAAAGTCTACCTTTTCACTGATATTGCTACTAAATACTAAGCCAAAGCCTACAGTGGGTGCTTGCGCATAGTTCAATACGCCATTGATCTTTTCTGGCGTTCGGTTGTAGGATAGGTTTCCAGTGAAATTGATGTTCGATTTCAGCCCACCCACTGGAAGACCATAAGCGACAAATGAGCGAAGGGTCATGTAGCCGGCTAAATTTTCAGGTTTAATGTAGCGCGCTCCTGGTGCAAGAGTGATGCCGTCAATATCGATGGGCCGGCTTCCAGCCACCGTCGTGTTGTTTCCAATGTAATTGTCAGAGAAATTCCCTGAGAGTAGCGTAAAGAATGTTCTTGAGCTCTCCATATTCACTTGGTTGAATCGAATGGTAGCCGAGTGCGTATAGTTCTGATCCAGTGAAGGGTTACCCGTGGTGATGTTCAATGGGTCTGTATTGTCGAGTACGTTTTGTAGTTGAGAAAGGCTGGGAGGGCTTGTGCGTGCACGATAATTAAAATTGATGGACTTACCTCTGTCAAAACGGTAGCGATAAACCAAATTTGGAATGAAGTTTTCAAAGGTTCTTTTGACTTGACCCTCAGCAGGGAATGTTTGTTTATTGTCAAGCGTCGCTGTTTGAAAGCTGCCTCTCGCTGTAAGGGTACCTTTTTCCCCTCTTAGGTTGTAGCCCATGGTTGCCAAATGGCTGATGTAATGGTTTTCAAAAGTATTGGATAGAAATGGGTTCAAGTCGATGTAGTCGTTTGCTGACTCGTTGTAGTCGAATGTTTCCTTGTCTGAATCGTTGAATTGATAGCCATAGCGATAGGTCCAGAGCAGCTGACTTCGATCGGTAATCGGTTCAGTATAGGTGGTGGTAACTGCCATATTAAGGCCATTCTGATCTAAAGTTGACTGCTGATCGAATGGTATTTCTGATCGGCCTCTATCGAAAAAAATGTTTTCAGAAAGCAACTCTGCATTACCGTTATTCTGGTTGTAAGTGGTGTTTACATTAACTGATAGCGTTCTGCCTCTTTTTTCAAAAGAATGTCTCCAAAGTAGGTTATTGGTGAGGTTATAAGCCAATAGATCCGAGCTGTTCAGCGTGGTGGTTTCATTCAGTGGGTTTCCCTCAAGATCCGTAAAACCTTGCGTGAAGCTACTTCCATCATTCGCTTGGAAAGTGAATCGCGGTCGCATAATGATGGAGTTTCTTTCATCTATTTTATATTCAATTTCTGCATTTACCCGATGATTGGTGTTGTTGCTTTGGTTTACTGATGATTCGGCATAGGTCTGTCCTTCATTTTGTGGAATAATGAATTCTCGAAAGAGAGACTCATTGGCACTATTGTCGGATTGATTAAAAAAGTAACTCGCACTCACTTTGAATTTATTACCGTCTTCAAATGAGTAATTAATGCCTGCTGCTCTAGTTTCAGATATTCCTGCTTGTTGGCCAACAAGAAAATCAGCGGTATTTCCTCCGGCAGCTCCGCCACCCCTTCCGCCACGGCCTCCAGCAGCAGCACCTCCGCCACGACCACCGGCGCCTCCGCCTCTTCGTCCGCCTCCAGCTGTAATGCCCAATAGATCACTAGTAGAAAAGTTTTGGATATTGATGTTATTGGTTTGGCCTAAAATGGTTGTTCTTGATTGTGGACGAAAAAGGTTGATACTACCTCCGATGTTGTATCGGTCATCAGTACCTGTACCCGCATACACTTTACCGAATTCGCCATTTCGGGCACTTACTTTCGTGATGATATTGAGTGTCTTTGATGTCTCCCCATCTTGAAACCCAGTAAATTGTGCTTGATCACTCGACTGGTCATACACTTGTATTTTTTCGATGATGTCTGCAGGAAGGTTTTGCAATGCGGCATTTGGGTCATTACCAAAGAACTCTCTGCCGTCAACAAGCACTCTTGTCACATCTTCTCCCTGAGCTTGAACTTGCCCATTTTGTATGGTGATTCCGGGCATTTTTTCAAGTAGATCTCCTGCTGAGGCATCTGGGTTCACCTTGAACGCTTTAGCGATCATCTCTGTGGTGTCGCCATTTTGAATCACTCGGTCTTCAAGTCCTTCTACTGTGATATCGTCCAATCTTTTGGAATCAAGAGCTAAGATAATAGTGCCCAAATCAAGGCTCGCGTTATTGACGGTCAAGCCGAGCTGGTAGGTTTCAAAACCAACAAAGCGGATAGCTAATTGATAATTACCATTGACAACTCCTGTGATCCTAAAATTGCCATTCACATCGGTAGACCTGACCTTAATGGTGGAATCTGATTGGTTGAGTAAAATAACTGTGGCTTGAGCCATTGCTTGTTGCTCGGTGCTGTCTTTTACATTCCCTTTAACCACCCAATATTGAGCATGGATTGTAAAGGATAAAAAGATACTGAAGGTAATGGTATATAGTACTCTCATAAAAGGTCGAATGCCTCTTAGACAGTGCTTTCAAGAATAGGTTTAACTTTGAAGAAAAAACTCATGACAGCAAATGAAAGACCTTGGGTTCTTGGCTCACATATCGGTACCTTAATTGGCTACACCATCGCATTCGGAAATTTTTTAGTTCCCTTATTTATTTGGTTGGCAAAAAAAGACGCGTCTGAAACCATAGCGATACACGCAAAAGCTTCTTTGAATTTTCAGCTTTCGATGGCTTTATACCTGATCATTTCCGCTTTTTTTGCGTTTCTCTTAATTGGAATTCCATTTTTGTTGATCATTCCATTAGTCAATTTGATTTGCGTAATTTTGGCAACAATTGACGCGGATAAAGGTAGACTATACAGGTATCCTTTGACGATCAATTTTGTGAAATAGCCTTTATGGACATAAGACCAAGACGAAATAGAAAATCAAGTGCCATCCGTGCCTTGATTGAAGAGACTAAGCTCAGTACTGACGATTTTATTTTCCCTCTTTTTCTCTTAGAGGGGGCAACAGATAAAGTAGAAGTAGCTTCAATGCCGGGTATCTTTAGATTAGGGCTGGAACCGATGCTTCAAGAAATAGAAACATGTTTATCTCTGGGGATTAAAGCATTTGATATTTTCCCTGTAGTAGCGGAACACTATAAAGATAAGACAGGTACACGATCATTTGACGCTAATTTCTTCTACCAGCAAGCCATTCGAAGGATTAAGCAAGCTTTTCCTGAAGCGGCAATCATGACAGACGTGGCATTGGATCCTTATAATTCGGATGGCCATGATGGAATAGTCAATCAAGATGGGGTTATCCTTAACGATGAAACGCTTGAAGTACTTGGTAAACAAGCTTTGAGCCAAGCTCAGGCAGGCGCTGACATTATTGGGCCTTCCGATATGATGGATGGCAGAGTTGGCTATATCAGAGAAGTGCTTGATGAAAATGGCTTCACTTCAGTTTCGATAATGTCTTACACGGCAAAATATGCTAGCGCTTTTTATGGCCCTTTCAGAGATGCGCTAGATTCTGCACCAAAGAGTGGGGATAAAAAAACCTATCAAATGAACCCTGCCAATCAAAGAGAGGCCTTAATCGAGGCAGATCTTGACATTGACGAGGGTGCTGATTTCTTAATGGTAAAGCCTGCTTTGGCTTATCTCGATGTGATCAAATTGTTAAAAGACAACTACAGTCAACCAATTGCAGCCTACAACGTAAGTGGCGAATATGCCATGCTCAAAGCCGCCAGCCAGAAAGGTTGGTTGTCTTATGATCATGTTATGCCAGAAACGCTGCTTAGCATTAAAAGGGCAGGGGCTGATATTATTTTGACTTATCATGCCAAAGAGTTTGCCTTAAGGCAAACTCTTTAGGCAAAGGATTCTTCTCTTCCGAGTTTTTTCAGCATTTGACCGTGCGCTTTGAGTGCAGCATAGAAGGTCTCTTTCGAATTGTAGGGCAAACCATACTCTTTGGCCTTCGCTTGCACGATCTTACTGATCTTTTGATAATGCACGTGACAGATATTCGGGAAAAGATGGTGCTCGATTTGAAAATTCAAACCGCCAACATACCAGCTGAACAACTTGCTATTTGGAGCAAAATTAGTCGTAGTATGCAGTTGATGAACCGCCCAATTATTCTCCATATTGCCTTTCTCATCAGGCATCGGATAATCCGATGTTGGCATCACATGGGCAGGCTGGAAGATCATACCTAAGGCCAAACCAGTAATGTAGTGCATGATGAAAAAGCCAATCAAAATGATGTACCAAGGTGCTTGAATAAAGACCATTGGTATGACCAATGCATAGGCATAGTAAACAATCTTCGATAGGATCGTTTCAATCAATACCCCATTGTAGGTTCTTTTTTGGGTTTTGAGTAGACCCAACTGCTTGTAGCGATAAAGCTGTCTAAAATCTTTTGTGGTTAACCAAAGGAAGGTCATCATTCCGTACAAAAACCATCCATAAATGTGTTGGTGCTTATGCACTTTCAAGAGTGGTGCATGAGGAGATAGCCTCATGAGTTTACCAGGATCGATATCTTCATCCATACCTTCAATGTTGGTGTACGAATGGTGAAGTACATTGTGTTGAATCTTCCAATTGAAAGTACTCGCACCCACCATATTCATCACATAGCCGAGGTATTTGTTAACGTATTTATTCTTAGAATAGGCATTGTGGTTGGCATCATGCATCACAGAAAGACCGATACCTGCTGTGCCAAAGCCCATAAAGACCCACATCAATAAAACAAGCCAAATGTTAGTGATCACTCCGAAGATCATTAAGCCATAAGGGATAAAAAACAATGACAGCATAAAGATCGTTTTGATCACCATGGTGGCATTGGCATAGGTGGAAAGGTTTCTCGAATCGAAATAATCCTTGACAGATTTTCTCAGATCAGTAATAAAATCTACTTGGTTGGTTCTAGAAAATCTAACGCTTTTATAATTCATGCAATAGTATTTGTATTCTCAGCACTTAGTACGAACTGTTATTCATTCTTGTTCAAAAAGTAATATACGTTTTTGAGAAAACAAAGATACGTCAAAATACTTAACTCTCTTTTTACTAGCTAAAGTGCCTGCTCTCTTTCAAGCATAAGTACTGAAGATTGGGGCACGATGAAGAGCTTTTCACCTTCATACATAACTTCAACAGCACCATTTTGTAGGAAAATCGCCAAATCACCTTCCTGAGCTTGAAGAGGGATGTACCTGACCTTTTCATCTTGGTCTTTCCAGTATTCATCTTCTTCTGTTGGCATTGGAATTGGATAACCGGGTCCCACGTTAATGATGTAACCACTCCTTACTTTTTCTTTCTCTTCTACACCTGGTGGAAGGTAAAGTCCACTCGCTGTTTTCTCTGAGGCTTTTTTAGGTCTGATTAGAATTCGATCGCCTACTACAATGAGTTTTTTGAGTCTATTATCTGCTGTCAACTCCATAATAATTCGCTTTGCTGCAAATATAGAAAAGGGAAAATTAACTTATAGAGGTTAGATCAGGTGAAATTTGGGTCAGCTCAGTGACCTATTCTTCAGCTCTGTCAATGAGCCGTTGATCGAGTTGTTTACTTGTTTTCGCGCCTAGTTTTTTGATGTCTAAGGCTCTTTTCACCAGGTTACCTGTGCCTTCATAGAGCTTTTTCATTGAGGCTTCATAGGTGGTTTGGGTGGTCCTTAATTGTGTTCCAACTTTCGTAAGGTCGTCTGTGAAAGCCACAAATTTATCATAGAGTGCGCCACCTTGTCTGGCAATTTCCATGGCATTCTTGTTCTGGTTTTCTTGCTTCCAAATGGATGATATTGTTCTTAATGTAGCGATCAATGTGGTTGGACTTACGATCACGATATTTTTGCTGTACGCATCGTTGAATAATTCAGGATCATGCTGAACAGCCAAAGTAAAGGCGGGTTCAATAGGAATGAAGAGCAGGACAAAGTCAAGACCCTCAACTCCATAAAGATTTTGATAGCTCTTCTCATAAAGCCCTTTGACATGGGCTTTGATTGAATTGATGTGCAATTTAAGTTGTGCCACTTGTTGCTCTGGACTTTCGGCATTCACCATGCGTTCATAAGCAATTAACGATACCTTAGAATCGACGATGATGTTCTTACTATCGGGTAAATGAACGACCACATCCGGTTGATATCTCTTTCCATCTTCGCCCATTTCGGAAACTTGCGCTTCATATTCCCTGCCTTTTTCTAAGCCTGACTTTTCGAGTATGCGTTCCAAAATAACCTCACCCCAATTTCCTTGGGCCTTGGTGTCGCCTTTGAGTGCTTTGGTCAAATTTTCAGCTTCTTTTGTGATTTGTTTGTTCAAATCACTCAATAGTTTGATCTGCTCAACCAGCCCGGCATTTCGCTCAGCATTTTGCTTGTTGGTGTCTTCAACTTTCTTCTGAAATTCACCAATTCGTTCCTTTAGAGGCGATAAGATCTCAGACAGGTTGGTTTTGTTCTGCTCTGCGAAGCGCTTCCCTTTTTCTTCAAAGATCTCATTGGCCAAAAGCTTGAATTCTTGATTGAATTTGTGGTTTAGTTTTTCAAGCTCTTCTTTTTGCGTAGTGAGCTTTTCTTGTAAGTTTTTATGATCTGACTGAAGATAGGCCAGCTGATTGCTTAATTCATTCTTGGTTGTTCTCTCTTGGTTGAGCTCTTCTTTTTGCTCATTATATTCTTGCTGAATCAGCTTCTGTTTTTCTTCAGCATGGATTAGCGCTTGTTCAAGCTGAGTCGTTGCCGAGGTATCTGGCTTTTTAGACCGCGCGACCAACCAGCCAATGATTCCTCCTAATACAACGCCTACTCCTAACCAGATAATTTCCATTCAACTTTTTTTTACACTAATATATTCCTTACCATTTTTATTGCTGCGATTGCAGGTAATCTTTTTAGTAAAAACCTTGAAATGTTATTCTTTGTGCATCGCAATTTTATCTAAAATAATGACTCCTTTTGACGTCTTGTCGAAGACCAAAGAAAGGTGTTTAATTGCTTGTCCATTAAAGTTTTCATTTTGGTTTGCTAATGAGGCCAAGTCGAAAAAGAACGTTTGATAAACGGCTTCGGAGGTTTTATTCGTTTGTAAACTTTTATTCTTGTAAATATCCACCGTCAGCTGAGGCTGAAGAAGAGCATAGGTGTTCAAATCAAACTTGACCTTTCTGCCAGCACTGTCTTCCAATTCAATACTTAAATTGATTGGTTCTGGTGCCTTTTCTTCATCATCATCACTTGAGGTGTCTTCCTCATTTTTTTGTGGGTTGTTATCATTTTCGTTTAGCTCCTCCTTTTCTTCCGTATTGTTTTCCTCTTCCGAATTGCCCGATTTTTTCTGATCTCGCTCTTTATCGGGATAAGAAGATTCTTTGGACTCGGCCATTTCTAAGGTTAAAAAGCTCATTTCGTTCAGGTTGAGGGCTTCAGCAAAGTCTAAGGTGAAACGGGCTGTATCGGTGGGGTAGGCCGTGCTATCCCAGCCAATGTAGGCTGCTCTTGTTGCTTTGTTTCCCCATTTCATGCCCACTAATTCTTCACGCCAAACTGTTACGTTTTCCGCAGAGATGTTGATTCCTGCTTCAGCACTCGTCAGATCTAGGTCTTCTTCAAAAGTGGCCAGCGGTCGCCAATTAGCCTCTTCATATTGATTGAGGAAAATGGTATTGGGTAACCAATCGCTGCCTGTACGATAATCTTTGAAAATCGCCCGATATGCTTGTTGATCTTTGAGGGTACTCAGTAAAAAGGCATTGATGAATACTTTGCCAATCTGTAATTGATCTTCCATAGGTATCAAGGCGTCGAGATTTAGAAGGGAAGCCCAGGGTTGTGAACTATCTTTATTCCCCCAGCGGGTATTGAATTGCCCGTGATTGGCGCCATAAACATAAAGTGCAGATTTGAAATAATTGGTAGAATCAGAGAATTTAAGCCGCTCATATTGGCGGAGTCCTGCGAAAGATTGAACATCGCCGTCATTTGAACCGTGAATGACGAAGTAATTGATGTCTTTTAAGGGTGTGCCAATTGCTGCAGGTTTGTATTGACCATCAACGGGTGCAATGGAGACCACCGATTTGATGTTAAAGCCAAAATTGAATTGTGCCTTGGCATTATCGGGATAATAGTCGAGCTCGTTGAAGAAGGCTGCCACTGCTGCCGCTTCTCCTCCTCTAGAGTGCCCCATCACGGCAATATTCTCCATATCTACTTTGGCATAGAAGGGGTTCTCGGGTTCTTGGCTCCAGGTTCTCCAGTTTTCCAGATGTTTCAACATCAACCAACCTCTTGCATCATTTTCTTCGTCCAGACCATCAGTAAAAGCATCTGTCCACCCACTATTGATGAAATTTTCATCAATACTGACCATGATGATACCGTGGCTTGCTAGTAATTCACCCAAATAGGCATAACCCGGGTCGGAATAATCGAACATGCTGTGATTGCCATGTACGATGACCGCTAATGGAAAAGGTCCATCACCTTTTGGGTACCAAACACGACCATTAATGGGTAATGCGGTATCCTCAAAACCCCAATACCACGTTCTTAATTTGCCAGACAGTCCTTCCCAGTTATCAATGAAACGAGAACCATCCACAGAATCAGTGGTAATGCTTACCTCACTTGAAAATTCAGGTCGATGCAAGTCTTTTCCGCTACCGTAGGTCAACATGCCTACCTCAAAGCTTCCGGGTAATGCGGGGTTAGTCAGGCTAAGATGAGCGGGAGAATAGTCAGCAGCAAGGCTCGCATTGATCAAGGCAGGTTCTTGCTCAAAACCAGTATCAAAGGCCCAGATCAAGCCCCAAATCAAACCACCCAGGCCTATGATGGCTCCTGAATAGGCTATAATTTTTTGTTTTAAAGTGTGCGGTACGCCGGTCTTTTTTGTGAGCGAATAAAGCGCCGATCCTGCTAACCCCGCAAAAAGTGTAATGAAAGCAGGGAATTGCCAATCTAAAGCTCCTTGCCCAAAGGCCAATGACATCAATAAGTAAGTGCCAGGTAAAACCCAGATCAAGGGCTTGGGTAGCTTGGCTAGGAGTTGAATGGACAAAATGGTGAGGCCACCAAGTAAAAGAGCAAGTAGAGGGATGAGGATGATCGGGAAAATACCAAACCATGTCTTCGGAGCGACTAAAAAAAAGGCACTAGAAGTAATTATCCATATCACTAATGAGGTAGCTCCGATCGCTTTGGATGCCCCTTTAATGGCAATACTACCAGGCCTAACAGACTGGTAGAAGCTCTGTACTTGATTTTTTACCTTTTTAAAAAGTGTATTCATGCCTGTTGTTTGATGTTCCAGGCATAAGATAGTAAATCCATTCGCCTTCTACAGGGTGGCAATGCATTTGAGCTCTATGGCAATGGGTGTAGGAAGTTTATTAATCTCGACAGTTGTTCGACAGGGTTGATTATCCTTGAAATACTCTGCGTATATGGTGTTATAGGTTTTGAAATCAGCGTCCATGTTAGTCAAGAAAACAGTGACATCGACCAGTTTATCCCAGCTGCTGCCCGAGGCCTCTAAAATGAGTTTTACATTGTTGAAAACAGCATGACATTGTGCGGCAATATCATACGAAAGGATGTTCCCTTCTTCATCCAGTTCTACACCAGGGATCTTCTTTGTGCCTCGTTCTCTTGGGCCAACCCCCGAAAGGAACAAGAGATCGCCTACTTTTCTGGCATGAGGATAAAGGCCAACAGGTTCTGGTGCTTGGTCACTATTGAATTTTTCCATGGTCTTATGATGTCTTCAGCTGGTAATTAGGTATTCATTAAGGCTTCTATTTCTTCCACTTCAATCGGAATATCTCCCATTAAATTCAAGTGGCCTTTTTCTTGTATCACAATATCATCTTCAAGTCGTACGCCGATACCTTCCTCTGGAATATAGATTCCGGGCTCGACAGTAAAGACCATTCCTGGTTTGAAGGTGGTGTAAATACTTGCCACATCATGGACATCTAATCCGATGTGATGCGAGGTACCGTGCATGAAATACTTTTTATAAGCAGGCCAATCAGCATCTTGTTGTTTGACTTCATCCATTGTTAACAGACCTAGGTCAACCAGTTCTTTAGTCATCAACTCACCGACCTGTTTGTGGTAATCTGGGATTTGATTTCCAATACCCAATAACTTTGTCGCTTCATTTTTTACACGAAGCACTGCGTTATAGACTGCTTTTTGTCTTTCGGTGAATCGTCCATTGACAGGGATCGTTCGGGTCATGTCCGACATGTAGTTCGCATATTCAGCACCCACATCCATCAATAAAAGATCCCCATCTTTCAATTCGTCACAATTGTCTACATAGTGCAATACACAAGCATTTCCTCCACCCGCAATGATCGGCGTGTAGGCAAAACCTTTGGATTTGTTTCGCACAAATTCATGCTGATATTCCGCTTCAACCTCATATTCCCAAACGCCGGGTTTTACGAATTCCAGTACTCTTCGAAAGCCTTTTTCTGTGATCTTACACGCTCTTTGCATGACCTCAATTTCTCTTTCTTCTTTTTGTGTTCTTAGGTCATAAATGATGGGAGCTAATCGCTCGTACTCATAATTTGGATAGGTCGCTTTGACCCATTTGTTCATACGATCTGAGCGCGTTTCTACATCTGTTGCATTTCGGATATGTTCGTTAGTATACAGGTAGATGTGCTCTGTTTCGGCAAGCACTGTTTGCAGCATCAGATCAAATTTCTCTAGCCATTGCACATTGTGGATTCCCGATTCCGCGGTAGCTTCTTCCTTTGAGTATTTGTGTCCTTCCCATACTGCGATATGCGGATTGGTCTCTGTTACAAAGAGCATCTCTCTCATTTTGGCATCAGGAAAATCTGGAGCCAACAGTAGGATGCTCGAATCTTGGTCTATGCCAGACAAGTAGAGCAAGTTGCTGTTCTGTCGGAAAGGCATGGTGCCGTCGGCATTGGTGGGCATGATATCGTTAGAGAAGACGAGCACAGCAGAATTTGGCTTTAGCTTAGCGGTTAATTTCTGTCTGTTCTTGATAAAAAGATCTTTTCCGATGGGTTCGTATCTGTTCATAGGCTTGATTAGATTTGAAACCCAAGTAAGCAGTAAATCAGCAGAATTCTAAGCCTCTTGGCCTTCTTTTGTCAAGGGAATGTCAATTTTAAACCCGCAATCAAAGTGTCCTTCGGGGCAGGCTTTTTTACCATGGAGCCCGCAAGGGCGACATGCGAGCTTTTCTTTCACTTGCAGAATGGTGGAATCATCCGAAAGAGGACCAAATCCAAATTCGGGTATCGTAGAACAAAAGATGGCGGTAGTGGGCGCGTTCATCGAAGAAGCCAAGTGCATGGGGGCGCTGTCATTCACATAGTTCATTTCCGCGTCTTTCATCAATGCAGCAGACTGCAATAGGTTGAGCGCTCCACATAGATTTGTTGTCGAAGAATGCTTAGAAGTCTTGATGATCTCCTCACATAAGTCCTTATCACTAGGTGCACCTAAAAGAAAGGCTTGTGTACTATGCGGTATGTTATCAAGCAGTTCGATCCATTTTTCCTTTGGCATTTGTTTCGTAAACCAAACAGATGCTGGCGCCAAGCAGACATAAGGGCTTGTTTTATAGGCTTCGACTTTAAGAAAATCCTCATCACTTGGGTAGAGTTTGGGCCTTTCTGCTTCACCAGGCGAGATAGTGGTTAGCAATTGTTGATTTCGCTCAACTTCATGCAGTCCATTATTCACTTGATGAGCTGCCTTGATGTCAAAGGCCCATGAAAAAGGATTCTTATCGTATCCGATTTTCACCTTGGCTTTTGAGAATGCGGTAAGAACACCAGAGTTGGCGAAACGCTGCACATTGATCACATAGTCGTAGCGCTCGGCCCGGATAGCCTTCAACAGGCGTAACAGGTCTTTGTACTTGCCATCTTCTTTATTCCAAATCAATAGCTTATTCAAGAAAGGATGTGCTTTGAATAGACCATCATTTCCTTTTCTCACCAGGTAATCAATTTGGGCTGTAGGATGGCTTTTATAGAGTTTTTCCAAGATGCCCGTGGCCAGAATTGCGTCGCCGATAAAGGCGGTTTGAATCACTAATATTTTTTGATTGGACCCCATTTAATAGTACCCAAAGATAATGGAAATGGGATCACGCCGGTGATTTCCTCCTTAAAAGGATTGTTAGCGAAATGAGGAGGCCAATAATCAACTGTTACTGAGCAGGGGCGCTCTGCTTTTTATAGTATCTTTGTGCCGCTCAGGAGAATAGGAGATGGAAGATTACAATTTACTAGAATTACCAAATGGCATACGCGTTGTACACAAAGAGGTGGCTAATACTAAGATTGTGCACTGCGGTTTTATCTTAGACATTGGCAGTCGTGATGAACGGGAGAACCAGTTGGGGATTGCCCATTTCTGGGAACACATGGCTTTCAAAGGGACAAGCAAACGCAAGGCTTTTCATATCTTGAATAGGTTAGATTCTGTTGGTGGCGAATTGAATGCCTACACCACGAAAGAAAAGATCTGTTTTTATGCCTCCGCCTTAGATAAGCATACGGAAAATGCTTTTGAGATCTTACAAGACATCACGTTTGATTCTGTTTTCCCTGAAAAGCAGATTGAGAATGAAAGAGGTGTTATTCTGGAAGAGATGAGTTTATACAGAGATAGCCCAGAAGATGCTATTCAAGATGAATTCGATCATGTGATTTTTGGCGAGCATCCCCTCGGCCAGAACATCTTGGGAACACCAAGTAGTGTGCGTTCTTTTCATCGAAAAGATTTTCAGCAGTTTTTGAATGAGAACATGAATACGGAGCAGGTAGTGTTCAGTTGTGTGGGCAATATACCCTTCAAGAAAGTCAAGAAATTAGCAGAAAAGTATTTTGGTCATGTGCCCAGATTACATGGCCAACGACAGAGAATTGATTTTAAGCATTATCAGCCGCTAACTCAAACCATCACCAAGCAGATCTCGCAGGCGCATTGCGCAATCGGTAGTACTGCCTACAATTTAGCAGATGACAAAAGGCTTCCTTTTTTCATGCTGTTAAACATCTTGGGTGGACCTGGCATGAATTCCAGACTCAATTTAGCTCTCCGTGAAAAGTATGGCTTTGTCTATAATGTCGAGGCAGTTTATCATCCCTATTCCGATACGGGGCTGTTTGCTATTTTTTATGGCACTGAGAAAAAGCAGGCGAAGCGTAGTCAGCGTCTGGTAATGAAAGAGCTGGAAAAACTGAAAAAGAGTCCATTGGGAACGATGCAATTGCATAAAGCCAAAGAACAGTTGATAGGCCAATTGGCGATGTCTGAAGAGAATAATGCCAATCTCATGTTGATGATGGGTAAGAGCATCCTTGATTTGGGACGAATCGAAAGTCTTGAGTCTATTTTTGATCAGATCAGGTTGGTCACAAGCCAGCAATTGCTCGACATAGCAAATGAGTCTTTTGACGAGTCGAAAATGAGTTTCTTAACCTTTTTACCAGAAGCATAATGGATTTTATTCCCGAGGCCATTCAACAGTATTGCGATCAGCATACCGATAATGAAAGTGCGCTGCTCCAACGGATCAATAGACAAACACACACCCAGGTGATGATGCCTAGGATGCTATCAGGGCATTTTCAAGGACGTGCTTTGTCCATGCTTTCACACATGATCGGACCCAGGCGAATATTGGAAATTGGCACTTATACGGGATATTCTGCACTCTGCATGGCAGAGGGTTTAAAAGCGGGAGGGACCTTGATCACCATTGACATAAATGAGGAGTTGGAGGAGATGGTACGAACCTTTTTTAGCGATTCTGACTATGGATCAGCCATTGATTATCGATTGGGTAATGCCCTAGACCTTATCCCAGATCTAGAAGGACCTTTTGACCTCGTTTTTATTGATGCGGACAAGAAAAATTACCTCAATTACTATAACTTAGTTTTTGACAAGGTTAGATCAGGCGGATTCATTATTGCAGACAATGTACTCTGGAGTGGTAAGGTGGTAGACACTGAAAAGAAAATCGATAAAGACACACAAGCAATCCTAGATTTTAACCGTTGGGTACAAGAAGATGACCGAGTTGAAAATGTCTTATTTCCGATAAGAGATGGACTAATGGTCGTAAGAAAGAAGTAGTGCAAAAAACCTTTTGGATCATCGTGTACACTTTTATGGCTTCGCTAGCTTTTGCGCAAGCCCCAATGTTCGTCCCTTCTGAAGTGATGGTTGCTGGCGTCAAGCTAAAGTTAAACGGTGAGGCGAAAAAGGATGTGGAAGAAACCTTAGATCTGTTGACAAGAAGTCAATACCATTTTCAGTTGAAGGTAGATCGTGCAAATCTCTACATGGAGTTTGTGGAAAAAATATTAAAGGAGGAAGGCATACCGGACGATTTCAAGTATTTAGCCATTCAGGAAGGCGAGTTTATTTCGGATGCTGTTTCTACTTCTAATGCTGTGGGGTTTTGGCAGTTCAAGAAAGCCTCAGCTCAAGAATTAGGTTTGCGTGTCGATAACGTGGTAGACGAACGGAAGAACATCATCGCATCGACCGTAGGGGCTACCAAATACCTGAAACGATCCAATTTCGTGTTTGACAATTGGGTGTTATCGATGCAGTCATATCTACAGGGCTTAACCGGTACACAACGGTCGGTTTCAGATAAGCTCTATGGTGCAAAAACGATGAGCATTACGGGCAAATCGCATTGGTACATTAAGAAATTCATCGCCCATAAATTAGCCTTTCAAGATTTTGTGGGAGAAGGTAGGCAACATCCTGAAGTGAGGCTTGAGATCTTTGAAGCAAAAGGGGAAACCTTACGACAAGTGAGTGGAGAAGTCGGGGTCGATCTGGAAGAGATTAAGCGTTTCAATAAGTGGCTCAATCAGAGTAAAATTCCAACCGATAAGCCGTATCCGGTAATTTACCCACTCAAATCGGGTCAAAAAGCCATAGCGCAGAAAAAGGACAAATCGGCATCTTCAAAAGAAAAAGCACCGGAGTCAAAGCAGGAAAGAGCACAAAGGCCCACCATGAAGGTGAAAACCGAGCAGAGCAATTCTGACCAAGTGCGGGATTATTATGGCATTAAGCCATTGGAAGGTAACACAGGGTACTATCCCGAGATCACTGGAGAAATCAAGTTTGCAGAAGAACCGGGTTTCATTCAGATGAATGGAATTCCTGCCGTAAAGGCAAAAGCAGGCGATGACCTTAGTCGGCTTGCTCAACGGACTGGGAAATCGGTTGGTAGACTGAAAAAGTACAATGATATTGGGGCGCGTGGTGAGGTCAGGCCTAGTAAATACTACTATTTAAAAAATAAACGAAGGAACGGAAAGGTGCATTACCATGTGGTCAGGTCGGGTGAAACGCTTTGGAGTATTGCACAAGACTATGGCATTCGTCTAAAGCAATTGCTTCGAAAAAATAGGATGAAGGATACTGAGGAGTTGAAGATCGGACGCGTACTTTGGCTAAGGTTCATCAGGCCAAGGGATGTCCCTGTCGAATATTCGAATGTGCTAGTGGAACCCAAGCAAATAGGAGCTGAAGAGCAATTGATCAATGAAGTGTATTCTGCTGAGCAGACAGTCGAAAAACTCCGAAATGCCATAAAGCCGAAATTGGTAGAAGCGATACCGGAAAGAGAAACCCCAAAAGAGGTACCGGTATTGGAACCTCAAAAGGGAGAAAAGATCATTTCGCACACTGTTAAGCCGAAAGAGACATTTTTTGCCATCGCTGCTTTGTACGGTGTAGAAATCGACCAAATTCTAGCGTGGAATGCACTCAATCTCACGGATGGCTTAAAAATTGATCAAGAGTTACAGTTGCTTGTTAAGCAGCAAGAGGATACTGCGCCTGAAGCACTCGTTCATGTGGTCGGTAAAGGGGAGACTCTTTGGGCCATTGCAAGGAAGTATGGGGTAAAAGTGGAGGAGATACTCCAATGGAACAATAAAATGGACAGTACCCTTGCCCTTGGCGAAAAGCTCAAGATATTCGCGAAAGAATAAGTTTTTCTTCTACTAGACTCAATGATTAGAATACTTAGGATAACATTTTTTACACTATTCATTTCGTATAGTGCCCTTTTTGGTCAAAACCAAACCACCAAGGATACGGTAAGTGTATTTGGTATCCCTATGTTAATCGAGCGAGATACGGTTAATTATTGGAAGACCAGTGCGAATATCAATCTCAACATTCAGCAGATAGGCTTGGTGAATTGGACAGCGGGTGGTGAACCTTCTTTAGGTTTTGGTACGGTGATCGAGGGCGATGCGAATTATGAAAAAGATAATGCCGTTTGGTCGAACCGAGGCCGAATTGCTTATGGTGTGCTCCGCCAAGGTGACGACTCGAATCGCTTTGAGAAGACTGATGATAACTTGCTGCTCAAGTCGCAGTACAGTCAAAAGTTTGACGAGCAAATTTTAATGACCTCACAACTTCTCTTTCAAACTCAGGTAGATAAAGGGTTTAAGGTGGAGAATTCGGCCACAGGTCGGCGTCGAGTGCTGATCTCAGACTTTATGGCTCCGGGCTATCTGCAGGCTTCTCATGGGATTACCTTTCGACAAGGAAAAGAATATGACATTACCCTATCTCCTTTTTCAGGACGTTTCACTTTTGTCTTGAACGATTCCCTCTCTACCGCGGGTGCTTTTGGAGTTGAGCCTGGAAAAATGATCCGCTCAGAGGCAGGAATCAGTTTAACAGGAACAATAAATAAGCAGATCGTCGACAATGTAAAGCTCCGAGTTGTTGGCAACCTATTTTCCAATTATGAGAAATTTCCTTCTACGGTTGTGAATTTATTGGCCACCCTAGATTTGACGGTTAATAGCTTTATTGGTGCCAGAGTCAGTACGCAGCTGATCTATGATGAAGATGTACAAATCACCTTTGATGATGGTACCCAGGGGACGGGGATGCAACTCAAGAATGTCATTAACGTCGGTTTTAATCTCAAGTTTTAGAACTCTGGATCGAGCCCAAACTTCTCTTGAAGGTCTTTGAGAGCAGGATATTTTTTCTTTAGGTGTTCGAATTTTTCTTTGTCGGTATACAACATGTCTTTTTTCTCTACATCAACAGTAACAGACCGGATTTGAAGATGGTCGTTCTCCAAATGGTTTCGAAGTCTTTCAAGTAATTCTCCTCTCATACGGTCGAAGGTTCCTTCAAGTGCCTCGTTGCTGATCTTTACGGTAATGAGCTGTTCGTCAAAGTCAAAGGGTTCTTTTAGGAGCAGTGCCTCATGGTGAAGTCCATTCTTTTCGTATTCCAGCACGATTTGATTGATCTGCTCTTGTAGTTTCTCCGCACTGAAAGGTGTATTACGTTTTTGAGATTCGTCAAGTTCCTTTTCTTGCTTGTCAGTTTCTACTATTACAGGTGCCTTAACGATCTTCTGAGCATCGCTTAGGTTCGTTGGAATGCTCAGTGTTTTACTCTTGGCTCTTTTTCTTAGACTTACTCTTTCTGTTGTTGGTGCTTGTTCTTCAACTATTCCCTGCGGCTCTTCTTCCACTGAAGGGGGCACTTCTGCCGGCTCTTCCTTAGGTAGTTTTTGCTGGGCTTTCTCTTGAGGGGGTTCAGCTGTCGCTAGGCTTTTTTTTTTTGATGAATCACTTGTGGTGTTCAGAGATGCCATCGAAATAGCGGCGTTAAGGTGTGCTATTTTCAGCAAAGCCAGCTCTACATGCAAACGTTGATTTTTACTTCCCTTATAATTCAGGTCACACTGGTTCGCAATGTTCAAGGCGGAGAGTAAAAACGAAAGAGGAACCTCTTGTGCTTGTTGATTGTAACGTGCTTTGATGCTATCTGAAACAGTCAATAAGCTGATCGTTTGCTGATCTTTACAGACCATTAGGTCTCTGAAATGACTAGCTAGTCCAACGACGAAATTATTTCCGTCAAACCCTTTTTTAAGGATTTCATCAAAAAGCAAAAGTACTTCGGCGGTCTTTTCAGCAAGTAAGGCCTCTGTCATCTTGAAATAATAATCATAATCTAAGATGTGCAAGTTGTCTATTGTGGCCTGGTAGGTCACTTGCTTACCACTAAAAGTAACAATGAGGTCAAAGAGAGAAAGGGCGTCACGCATAGCCCCATCTGCTTTTTGAGCAATCAGATCTAAGGCTTCTTGCTCAGCTTCAATTCCTTCTGTCGTTGCAATTTTTTGTAGTTGCTGGGTGATGTCACCGACCTCTATTCTGTTGAAATCAAAGATCTGACATCTGGAAAGAATTGTCGGAATCACCTTATGCTTCTCAGTTGTCGCCAAGATGAAAATGGCATAAGATGGTGGTTCCTCAAGGGTTTTAAGAAAAGCATTGAATGCTTGATTAGACAGCATGTGTACCTCATCAATGATGTACACTTTGAATTTTCCTTGTTGAGGAGGGTATCTTACCTGATCAATCAGGTTTCGGATGTCGTCCACTGAGTTGTTCGAGGCTGCATCCAATTCGTAGATATTGAATGTATCGTTCTCCATCAACGGATTATCGATACGCTGTTCGTTGATTAGCCTTGCCACGATTCTAGCGCAAGTTGTCTTGCCAACACCTCTCGGGCCACAAAAAAGCAATGCCTGAGCCAATTGTTGGCTATCGATGGCGTTTTTTAAGGTAGTGGTGATGTGCTCCTGACCTACAACTTCCTCAAAACCAACGGGTCTGTATTTTCGGGCTGAAACAACGAAGTTATCCATTACGGCAAGATATAAATCTTATTTTATAAGTGTATTAATGGGGGCAAATTTGTCCGAGGGTGATGGAATTTCTTTCAACTAAATGGCTTAAATTTCCGTTCTTAAGTACGAAGAAATGAAACAATAGTGTTCATTTTATGGTACAATTATTGTAGTTTATTAGATACATGTTCAAAAGGCTAGTCATATGGTCCCTTATCTTGTTCAGCATCGCTGGCTGTCAAGATGATGAGTTCGGTACATCGCCAGCAACTCTTCCGGGTTTGTTCATTACTTGGCAGCTTAATTCGACCACAACAACGTGTAGCGATGGAGTTCCAGTTGTAGTAGAACCTCAGGAAAAGGTGATTTTAATCATTCGCAAAAGCAATTACATCATGATGGTTAATGATGAGATCGTGTTTGACGGTTCAATCAGCTTTGATGGTAAGGACATGTTCTTCGCACCAAGTCCCTTTCCAAACAATGCCTTAGGCGCGGCCTCTTTTGCTTTCAATGGAGCTAATCTTGTGATAAATTCCACGGAAAATAAAGCATCCGGAGAGATTGAGAATTGCCGCGTGCGTCGTGTTTACAGAAGTGCGGATAGAATCTAGTTAGAGACGGTTTAAGTGTACTGATAATCCCACACGAAAATCGTAGGTCCAACTAGGTATTGGTATAATGGGGTGATTGTCATGATGCACATCGATCGATAGCTTTAGCGTTATTTTATTTGACAACCGGTCTCGAATCTCCAAGTGTGTGTTGATTCTATTTCGCCAGAGTTTGTCATCTCTATCGTAACCACTTTGATAATACCCTATCACATTTAGCGCGATATGATCGTTAAGGTCCACTTCTCCCCCTAAGTACAAGTTTCCTTTAATCAGACGTTTCTCAATGATTTGCTGTTCAAGTGTGCGCCAAAGTTCCATTTCATAAAAGGCACCAAGCCCAAGGTATAACGCATGCTCACCCTTGATCATGTTGACTCGGGTATTCGCACCGTAGAGTAAGCGCTCTTTTAGGTTACGGCTTTGATCATATTGTACTTGGACGAACGTCTCGCCAGTAAAGGTGTTCTTTCTGAACCAATTGATGTTAAAATGCGAAACGCCGGAGTTGATGAATGCACCTTGACCAGGTTTGAAATACCTGAAATTGTTGATGGTAAGAAATGCATGTTTTTCTGATAGGTAAACGACGTCAAGCTTGGAAAAGAAACCTATGTAGATGTTTTCTTGTTGAGGGGTTGAACTCAGGTTGTTGAAGATGAACTGAAAATCGATGGCACCGGCCCAATAGTTACTGGTGTCTTTATCGAGATGCGATTTGTCAATGCTGAGAATCTGGGCATAGGAGGTCGCAGAAGTAACAAAAAAGAAGAAAAGAGGGATAAGTAACCTTCTCATTGTTACAAAGTACTAAAAACCTATCTTTGCCAACCTATAGTTCGTTGAAATATGGGGCCGACCGGAATTGACAGTAAGTGCAATGCTGGTATTAGCATGTCGGGAGTTGTGTGTATTTCCTGTAAATCAAACACTCATCTATTTTAATTGGCGAAAGACAATACGCCCTTGCTGCCTAATCAGATTTAGGAAGCAATGTGTCTCCCAGTCCTACGTTCTGCCGGGCTGGAATCGAGGCATCACATGCGGAACTGGCTTCGATGGGTTTTGTGACATCGGAGTAAGATCAATTGCAAATAAGGTGCTGATCAGGTAGGTTGCTGACCTTGCTGCACTCGAAAATCAACGAGCAAATAAACATGTAGAGGGTACTATGTATTCCTTAGCTGGACGAGGGTTCGAATCCCTCCGGCTCCACCTTCGCCCTCCGAAGCTCGTAAGAGCGAAGGAGGGCGTTTTTGTTTACAGAAACATTCTCGATAAACTTGCTTGCTTAAGGGCTTCGGTGGAGAAGCTCCACTTTGATTTCTGATTCATTTGTAAATTGAATGCATCTAAATCACACACACATGCAAACCGTTTATATTTTAAAATGTGCAGACAAAGGGTTCTATGTAGGATGCACATCAGACTTAGAAGCGCGTCTAAAAAGACATAATCAAGGTAAAGTAAAATCTACTCAACACAGGTTGCCTGTAGAAGTAGAAACTTACATTGTCTTTAAAGACAAATACAAAGCGTTTGCTTTTGAAAAATACCTAAAATCCGGTTCGGGGATTGCTTTTAGAAATAAGAGGTTAGTATAAAACCACCAAGCTTGCTTGAGTGGTTTTCTGCTTTTAAGAGACTATGCTGCAAGCACAGCAGGCTGCATTTGCAAGGGGGGAGCAATTGAGGGATCATCTTCTGATAAACCTTCAGGTTCACGAGGGGTAGTGCAGCATGCCAAGCGGGTACGAGTAATCCCGCCTTCGGGGCTTACTCTGCAGGCTGGCTAATCACTAAATTGTGCCACTGGCACAATTCTTAACGTTCGTCCCGCTCCGAAGCTCGTACAAGCGAAGGAGGGAAAAATAAAATCTACTCAACACAGATTGCCTGTAGAAGTAGACACATCCATCACTGATAATGAGGAGTACAGAGTATTTACTTTTTATTGAATGATAAATCATTCGTTATAATCATTTAATTGATGTAATGAGTGGTAAATCATTCAATAAATAGCTATATTTAATTGCTCTTATGAATGATAAGTCATTCAATAGGTTAAAAATAAGATTGAATGAGTGATAAATCATACGATAATTTAACTCAAATGTCGGATGCGGCCCTGCTGGGCATGATCGGTGCCTTCATCAAACATCATCGGGTGCAACAGCAAATGTCGCAAGAACAGGTGGCAGCAGCTGCCGGAATTAGTCGTTCCACACTGAGTCTTTTAGAAAGGGGGGAGGTGGTTACGCTTTCCACTTTAATACAAGTATTGCGTGTATTAGATCTGCTACACATGATTGAGGCCTTTGAAATAACAGAGGAGATCAGTCCGCTCGCCTATGCCAAATTGAAAAAGCAAACAAGGCAACGGGTAAGAAGCAAGAAGAAGTCAAATGATCAAGAAGACCTAGGATGGTAGATGTGGCAGAAGTGTTTATGTGGGGTGAGTTGGTGGGCGCGGTAAGCTGGAATGAGTCGACTCAGTTAGCCAGTTTCGAGTATGCTTCCCAATTTGTAGAAAAAGGGGTGGATATTTCTCCTTTAAAAATGCCCGTCAGTAATGGTGCCAGAATCTATCGTTTTCCGGAATTGAGAAAGGGACGAGATGAGGCTTATGATACCTTTAAAGGTTTGCCCGGGCTCTTAGCCGATGCGCTCCCTGATCGGTATGGAAATCAATTGATCAATGTCTGGTTAGCCCAGCAGGGCAGGCCCGAAAACAGTATGAATCCAGTGGAGCAGTTATGTTTTATAGGAAAAAGGGCAATGGGAGCATTGGAATTTGAACCAGCCCAACTGACCAATCGACAAAGTGGTTTCAAAATAGAGGTAGATAGTTTGGTGGAGCTCGCTCATCAATTATTAAATAAGAAAGCATCGCTCAAAACAGATCTTTCGAAAAATGAGCAGCAAGCTTTGCAACAGGTACTCAAAGTAGGTACTTCTGCAGGTGGCGCTCGACCAAAAGCGGTGATTGCCTATAACCAATCCACAGGAGAAGTACGTTCTGGACAGGTCAATGTCCCGCAAGGATTTGAACACTGGCTCTTAAAACTTGATGGCGTCAGTGATGCACAATTTGGAGAAAGCACGGGTTGGGGAAGAATAGAATATGCCTACTATTTAATGGCCAAAAGATGCGGTATTGAAATGATGGAAAGCAGGCTCTTAGAGGAGAATGGAAGAGCTCACTTTATGACCAAACGATTTGATAGAGCCGAAAATAACATCAAGCATCATGTACAAACTCTTTGTGGCTTGCAGCATTATGATTACAACCTGAGAGGAACCTATAGTTATGAGCAAGTTCTTCAAACCATGAGATTGCTTCGATTGACTTACCCCGAAGCCGAGCAACAGTTTAGACGAATGGTCTTCAATGTACTAGCTAAAAACTGCGATGATCATACCAAGAACTTTGCGTTCATGTTAAAGCAGGGTGGTAAATGGCAGTTGACGCCAGCTTATGATGTGTGCTATGCCTACAATCCTCAAAACTTTTGGTTAAAAAATCAGACGATGCTGGTCAGGGGGAAGCAGGAAAACATTCAAAAAGAAGACTTTTTAGCGATCGCTAAAGAGAATAATATCAAGCGGGCAGATCGCATTATTGATGAGGTGCAAAGCGCGATTGCCAATTGGCCAAATTTTGCAAAGGAGGCAGGGGTCGATCAAGAAAAGATCCGTGTGCTGCAAAGAACTTTTCCTAAGCTCTAGGCATCTCAGAAGCTTCAGTTCTTACAATTAAGGAGGCCACTATGGGCTACATCGGTGCTTATCCATCGGTTCTACCATCTAGTTTGGAGCGCATTCCAGCAGACAATCCTGGGCTGCTTGATCCGGTTGGATAGATGTTTTTAATGAAAGCAAAAAAATGAGATCAATTACTTCAGGGGGAGTCTCAATACCTTTTACGGCGTCAAGGGAGTTTTTCTGAAGGCTTCGCATGAGAAATTCCACTCAAGCATTCTGCTTTTATTCAGATGGCGTGTTCAACCGCTTCCACTCCTCTAAAGCAATACGAACTTCTCCATAACTGTAATCATCTCCTAATTTATTTTTGATCTCACTTGTGCCCGTGGTGTCGGATCTGATGAGGCTTAGCATATTAGCGAGCTTGTGCTCATCCACGAGTTCAGTAGTTTTGATTTCTCCTGTTGAAATGTATTTGCATAAATGTCCCTCAATTGTGGAAGGCACAAGTGCCCGCTCTTCCGCAATTTCTTCGATCGATTTCCCTTGCTTATACAAGTCAAAGCTGATCTCATGTGTTGGTGTCTTTTCCTTTTTGGTCTTCGGAATGATCAATTCACTTAGTACCTCTTGGACGTCTTTTTTGGTTGGCGTTTTATTTTGGCTAAGAAAGCGGATGAACAAGCTGGTGCGATGTAAGGACAGGAGTTGATCAAATAGCTGTTCTGTGATCTCCTTCAGTTCGTCTCGATACGTTTTGAGTTGGGCTTTTTTCTTCAGTTTTTTCTCCTGCATGCTGAATTCCTCATGCCCTGTCTTTAAGATGCCAGAGAAGTATTCAGTTGCTTTTTCGACCCTCTCGTTGAGCAGTGCTACATCAGCTTGTTCAAAGATGATTTTATATGCCTGCGACTGGAAGCTTTTACCCACCTGGAGTAAAGCCAATAGAGGTTCGCTTTTCTCCTCTGTCCAAGCGAGGTACTGCTGTTTGAGTGAACGGTTTTCTTGTTTGTTGAAACTAGCCAAGTGTGCCTTTAGCCTATTTGCTAAACTGCTGAACTCAAAATGACTCTGAATGAGCTGAAACAAATAGTTGAGGCGGTCTTGCTTTAGTCTTCCAGTAAGCTGTTGAAGCTCAGGTCTATCAGCAATAAAGGATTTCATGGAGTCGGAAATTTCAAAGTTATCCGAGGGTATTTTGGAAGATAAAATCAAGCCATTCAATGAGGTAAGTCGTGATAAGGCCACATAAACTTGGCCTTGGGTAAAAGCACCCGAAAGGTCGAGGATGGCTTTTTTAAAGGTCAGGCCCTGGCTTTTGTGTACAGTTACTGCCCAAGCCAATTTAAGCGGATAATGCGTAAAACGACCAAGGATCTTTTCGTCTATTTCCTTGGTGTCTTTATTGAGGCTGAAGCGCTTGTTTTCCCATGTGTATTCTGGGACGCTGACCTCATTCCCGTCTTCGAATTGGACAATGAGCTGGTCTTTCGCCAAGTGTTTGATCTTCCCGATCTTCCCATTAAAGAATTGTCCTTCACCTGAAGGATCGTTTTTAATAAACATGACTTGGGCTTCTTCCTTCAGCTCAAGTACGGGTGTTGTCGGATAGGCATTCTCCGGAAAATCCCCAGAAATTTCGGCTTGATACGAACGGCTTTTACTGTCTAGCGCGTTGAGTCGTTTTTGATTGAGCTCATCAGCTTTTCGGTTATGTGTGGTGAGGTGAATAAAGCCTTCCGGTGATTCCTCAGCCCGTTTAGGGTCGTAGTGCTTGTTGATGAAATCAATATCTTCTGAGGTCTGGCTGTTTTCTCTGAAGCGATTCAAGATGTCAATAAACTGTTGGTCACTCTGGCGATAGACCTTTTCTAATTCCAAATGGATGAGCGATGAGGCTGCCAAGGCCTTGGCTTCAAAAAAGTAGCTTGACCTGTAATGGTCTTTTAAGACCTGCCATTCTTGGTCTTTCACCACCGGTGGAAGCTGTAGTAAATCGCCAATAAAGAGTAATTGAACACCGCCAAATACCTCCGTTTTTCTCTTTCTCAGGTAACGCAACATGTGGTCGATGCAGTCGAGCAAATCGGCTCGCAACATACTGACTTCATCAATGATCAAAAGTTCCATCTCTTGAATGAGTCGACGTTTTGACTGATTGAAGCGTAAACCAGAGAACAGTGAGTACAATGTGGTGAATTGGGCATTGACATTTGGTGGAGGAACATGTTCAGGGATGAAGGCTCCAAAGGGCAATTGCAATAGGGAGTGAAGAGTAACCCCTTTCGCATTAATGGCAGCTATCCCGGTGGGTGCGGCCACTACTGTTTTCTTATGGGTGTTTTCGGTGATGTATTTAAGAAAGGTAGTTTTCCCTGTGCCCGCTTTGCCTGTTAGAAAGACGTGGCGGTCAGTGGTGTTGATGAAATCCGCGGTGATCTTGGCGACTTCATTGGTTTGATATTTCATGTGTGTGTTAACTTTTTTTCACTTGCATGATACATATTCCTACGTTTTCAACAAAAGTCAGGAGCTCCTGATGATCGAAATCAAAAGGATAGATTGAATAAAAGGGAGTAGCCTTAAACCCGCTCAATGATGGTCGCGTATCCTTGACCGACGCCTACGCACATTGTACAGAGGGCATAGCGTTTGTTTTGCTCGTGCAGTTCAATGGCTGCGGTTTGCAAAAGCCTTGCACCTGACATGCCGAGCGGGTGACCTAAAGCAATGGCTCCACCGTTAGGGTTAATGCGGGGGTCATCGTCAGCCAAGCCCCATGAACGGATACAGGCAAGACTCTGAGCGGCAAAGGCCTCGTTCAATTCGATGATGTCCATATCTTCCATGGTTAATCCGGCTTTGGCCAAGGCCCGATTTGAGGCATCGACCGGACCAATACCCATGATTCGTGGTGCTACGCCAACGACTTGCGAGGCAACTATTCTAGCCATCGGCTTAAGACCATACGTATTGACTGCATCTTCCGATGCGATCAATAAAGCCGCGGCGCCATCATTCAGTCCTGAGGCATTCCCTGCGGTAACGGTTCCGTTTTCTTTGAAGGCGGCTCTGAGTCCTGCCAAGGCTTCTAAGGTAGTACCTGCTTTGATGAACTCGTCATGATCGAAAATGATGGGATCTTGTTTGCGCTGAGGAATCCTGACAGGTGTGATTTCTTTGGCTAATCGACCGTTTTGGCTTGCTTTCGCCGCTTTTTGTTGGCTGCGCAGGGCAAATTGATCTTGATCTGCTCGACTCACTTGATGTTCGACTTGTAAATTCTCTGCTGTTTCCCCCATGGCTTCAGTGCCATAAAGTTCTTTCATTTTAGGATTGACAAAACGCCAGCCAAAGCTGCTATCGTAAAGTTTCGCATCGCTCCCAAAGGGCATCGCTGATTTAGAAAGCACCAAGGGGCCGCGTGTCATTTGTTCAACTCCTCCAGAGATAAAGAGATCACCGTCACCGGCTTTGATGGCACGGTTAGCATGAATGACCGCTGACATGCCAGACGAACAAAGTCGGTTGACTGTTTCACCGGGCACATCAATGGGCAAGCCTGAAAGTAGTGCCGACATACGCGCTACATTTCTATTGTCATCTCCCGCTTGATTCGCACAGCCCATGATCACATCATCGATTTGTTTAGGGTCTACTGTTGGATTGCGATTCATCAATTCTTTGATGACCAAAGCGCCCAGGTCATCTGCTCGGACAGGCGAGAGGGTTCCCCTAAATTTTCCAATTGGTGTTCTGATGGCGTCAATGAGGTAGGCTTCTTTCATAGGTGGCTTTATTCAATCTAAGTTCAAAATTAACCTTTGCTTGGCATTTAGCAATTGCGCTTCCGATTTAAACAATCCTTCAATTTTTGAATTCTAATCGTTAACATGCAGTAATCATGAAGTGTTCTACAGGAAAATACCAATACATGTCACAAGAGTTGGCAGAAACCGCATTGATTGATCAACATATTTACAAAGGATTTCATTTGCATGAAGGCCCCCAAAATGTTTATGAATGCGATATTTGTGGGTATTGGCACCTCACCTCAAAGGCACTAACCAGAAACGAAAGATTGCAAGAGATGCATGATTCGGGTGAGATGAAACGTAAACAACAAGCGCAACGTTGGGAGCGGTTCTAAGTTTTTTATTTCAAATGAACATATTGCAGCTGATCTGAGTCTAATGAAGATTTTTTTGATTCTTAGCTTTCTTTTAACCTCGAGTTTGGTCAGTGCACAAGCCCGAAGCTCGACTGCCGCCGCCAATGTGCGCGTGTTGGAAAAGCAATTTGAGATGCCCGGTCTTGCGCGTACCCGTCAGATTCGCATCTACCTACCGCCGAGTTATGAAGGAGCGGACTCAAATTACCCGGTTATTTACATGCATGACGGACAGAACCTATTCGATGATGCGACTTCTTTTGTTGGTGAATGGGGTGTAGATGAACTATTGAATGAGATTTCTGCTGAAGGTGGTCCCGAATTTATTGTGGTTGGAATAGACAATGGAGGCGAATTGCGTTTGGAAGAATTGACGCCATATCCTAACCCAAAATATGGGGGTGGAAAAGGAGCTCAATATCTAGCCTTCATTGTTGAAGTCATAAAGCCCTACATTGACGAGTACTATCGCACATTACCAGATGCCGAGCATACCTGCCTCATGGGTTCATCCCTTGGTGGGTTGATTACACATTATGGCATCTACACGTACCCTGAGGTCTTTAGTAAGGCGGGAGTTTTTTCTCCATCCTATTGGTTCTCTTATGAGCAAATGAAGCAGTTAACGAGTGATAATCCTTTACCTAAGTCGCATCGCTTGAATTTGTTAGTAGGCAAAAAGGAGGGAGCGAATATGTACTTGCCTATGGGTGAAATGGTTAAGACGATCAAAGAATCAGGTCACCCTGAAACTAATTTGGTTTCAAAAGTGGTTGAGGACGGAGAACACAATGAAAAATTTTGGAGATCTGAATTGAAGGAGGCCCTGTTGTGGCTCTTTAAGGAGGAATAAACCCGTCAATGACCAATTCTCTTGGAAGTGATATGCTGCAGGTTGCTATAAACTTATTCTCGCGTTTACCTTTTGCACTGCTTTACCTCCTAGGCGATCTATTTGCGTGGTTGGCCTATCATGTGACAAAATACCGTCGGGCGATTGTATTTGCCAATTTGGAAAACTCTTTTCCTCAAGCAAGTAAGACAGAGATCCGTCAAATGGCACGCGATTTTTACCGTCATTTCTTTCAAACACTTGTTGAAATGCTCAAAGCGAAGCACTTCGAAGCGGAAGATTGGCACAAAAGAGTAAGGGCAACTAATCCAGAAATATTAGCATCTTATTTGAATCGAGGTCAATCGATCATACTGATGACGGGCCATGTCGCCAATTGGGAATGGGCAGCAGGGGGAGTGAATACAGCGATAACTCATCCCTTAAGTGTGTTGTATAAGCGTATTAAAGACCCGGTTTTTGCAAAGTTAATGCATGACATCAGGAGTAGAGGCGGGGTGAACTTAGTTGAAAAGGACAGTGCCTTACGGTATTTGGTCAAAACTAAAAACGATCAACAGATCATTGGTATCATCAGTGATCAAATTCCCTCAAAAGGAGCAGAAAAGTATTGGATCAACTTTTTGAACCAAGAGACTGCTTTTTATCGAGGAGCGGAGAAGTTTGTTAAGTTGCTCAAAACACCTGTTTTCTATTTGGACATGCGAAAATCCAAAAGAGGCTTTTATCAAATTAGCTTTGAAGAATTGTACGACGGGACTTCCGACCTGAGTGAAGGCAAGGTGATTCATCGTTATGCAAAGAAGCTAGAAGAAACCATCACCGCAAGGCCATCGGATTACCTCTGGTCACATCGAAGATGGAAGTACACCAAGGAGGAGGCGATGAAAGTGACAGGGAATCCTTTTAAAATAATAACTGACTAGGAAGTTGTTCTCATAAAAAAAGCCGGTTAATCAACCGGCTTTTTATTCCTCCACTGAGTGCTTGTTTTACTTCGTCAAAAGCTCAGTACTTTTCTTAATGAATTCAGTTAGGTCTTTACCTTCTAGCAATCCTTGTGAAAGCAAGGCCAAATCAAATGCTTGTTTCGCCACAGCTTTTTGTCCCTCTTCTCCTTCAGCTTTTAGGATCTTGTCAGCCAACGGGTGGTTGCCATTGATAGAAACATCATAATTATCCGGCATTGAACCGAACATGTTGAATCCGCCGCCACCACCGGTTGCTTGCATTTCCTTCATTCTTCTCATGAATTCAGGCATGGTCACCGTAACGGGGGCATCAGAAGGAGAAAGCGCTTCAATGTGCACCGTATAGTTTTTACTCTCTATGGCACCTTCGAAAATACCTTTCAGGCTTTCTTTGTCCTCATCTGAAAGAACTAAATCTACTTGCTCTTCTTTCTCGATCAACTTCTTAAGGTTATCGGCATCGACACGCTTGATCTGCGTCTTCTCCAGCTTCGTTTCCATCTGATTGATGAAGTGCGAATCGATAGGAGAATCAAAAACTAGCACGTCATAGCCTTTATCAATTGCAGCCTGTGTAAAGCTATCTTGACGAGCAGGGTCAGAAGCATATAACCATACTTTGTTACCATCCTTGTCGGTCTGATTGGTTTCAATGTGCTTAGCGTACTCATCCAGTGTAAAGGCTTTATCTGCCGTGTTCTTCACCAAGGCAAAGTCTTTGGCTTTCTCATAGAACTTTTCCTCTGAGATCATTCCGTATTTCACGAAAAGGCCAATGTCGTTCCACTTACTTTCGTACGATTCTCTCTCTTTTTTGAACAGTTCACCGAGCTTATCAGCTACTTTTTTCGTGATGTATGTATTGATCTTTTTGACAGCACCGTCAGACTGTAGGTATGAACGGGATACGTTCAATGGAATGTCTGGTGAGTCAATAACACCATGCAACAGCATCAAGAATTCTGGCACCACATCTTTGACTTCATCTGTGATGAAGACTTGGCGAGAATAGAGCTGGATTTTGTTCTTCTGCATCTCGAAATCGTTCTTCAATTTCGGGAAATACAAGATCCCGGTAAGCTCAAATGGATAATCAACATTCAAGTGGATCCAGAACAACGGATCTTCAGAGAATGGATAGAGTTCTTTATAGAATTTCAAATAATCCTCATCTGTCAAATCACCAGGAGATTTGGTCCAGATCGGATCAGTATTATTGATGATGTTGTCTTTCTTGACTGTCTTATATTTTGGTTTTCCGTCTTTGTCTTCACCATCCTGAACCTGCTCATCTTTCTCCCCGAATTTTACTTCTACGGGTAGGAACTTCGCGTATTTATCCAGAATGCCTTGGATCTTGAAGTCATCTAAAAACTCCTCAGAGTCTTCATTGATGTGTAGGGTAATGGTAGTACCTCTTGTTTTTCTTTTTCCTGATTTGATTTCAAACTCTGTTGAACCATCACAGATCCATTTTGCTGGTTCTGCGTCAGCTTGATAGGAAAGAGAGTCGATCTCAACCTTACCCGCAACCATAAAGGCTGAGTAGAAGCCTAATCCAAACTTACCGATGATCTCCTTTGCGTCTCCAGCGTCTTTGAATTTCTCAACGAATTCGGTAGCGCCAGAGAAAGCAATTTGGTTGATGTACTTTTTGATCTCTTCAGCGGTCATACCGATACCGGCATCGCTGATCGTGATGGTTTTTTTCTTTTTGTTTACGCTTACTTCTACACGAGTTTCTCCCAAGTCTCCTGTGTACTCGCCTAATGAGGCCAAACGCTTAATCTTTTGGGTCGCATCGACAGCATTTGATACCAATTCTCTTAGAAAGATCTCATGGTCGGAGTAAAGGAACTTCTTAATGATTGGGAAAATATTCTCGGTGTGTATCGAGATAGTACCTTTTTCTTGCATAACGTTTTGTCAGTTTAATGAACAGTGAGCCTCGAAATCAAATGCCATACCAAGGCTAAAAAGATGACAGATTGGCAATGGATATGACAAAATAGGCAATGCTTACATCTTCGGCATTCTGATTTGAATCACCAAGGAGGAGAAAATCTTAAGTGACCGTTCAATAGAACTCAAAGAACTTCTCTCTTTTTAACGCCTTGAAACAATGTTCTTTGATCTTTATCAGATAATCTTTGCTGAATCGTTAGTTTTGCGGTAATAAAATATGTGGATGATGAAGAAGTGGATTTTGGGCGTACTGGTACTTTCGGTTTTAGCCTGTTCGAACGACGATGATTTTGAGGTGTACGATGCGGAAGCTCAATGGGAGATCGATAAGCAAGTGATCGCTGATTACTTAAGTGGAGAGGGAATCAATGCGGAAGAAGATACCCTCACGGGTATCCGGTATGTGATCTTGGAAGAAGGACCGGAAGAAATTTACCCTGAATTTCGAGATAGCGTCTCGGTTGATTACGAGTTATATAATTTTGATGGCGTGCTACTCGATACTTCGGTAGAGGAGGTGGCTCGAGAAGGAAATATTTATAATGCGAACAGGAATTATGTTCCTTTGGTGTTTGTGCTAGGTACTGGTAATCTTATTCCTGGTTTTCAACGGGCCACCCAATTGCTCAATGAAGGTGGGAAAGGAGATTTTTATATCCCTTCCGTGTATGCATATCAGAACAATGGTTCGAGTTCTGGTAATATTGCACCAAATGAAAATGTTTTATTTAGGATCAGTTTGCTCAGATTAGCTAAGCAAAATTGATTGATCGACCAGATGTATTATACAAGCCTCTTTTAACCAAGAGGCTTTTTTGTTTACCTCAGTCGATCGACTGATTTGACTAGTTTTTCATCTTTTCTGATGAATCGATTGGCCAAAATATTCAACAACATGGCACCTGCGGGCAGATAAAAACCCGTAGTGATGCTGCCTTGGCCTTCGATCAACTGCTCGTTTTGAAAAATAATGTAGAAGCTAATGCCGAGAGTAGCGGCCATGATCAAGGCATTCAGTGCCCCCAGTTTCATCTGAGTAAGTCTGTTCTTGAAAGAGAACATAGAGATGAAGGCAATGATGGAAGCTAAAAAACCTAAAGCTCCAATGTACCACTTCGACTCACTGCTGATCACCGTGTCGTCTGATGGATCGTCTAACGTTCCATTGGTGTCAATCAATTCCAACTTAAAACCTGAAAGAAGTCTCAGCTGGTCATTTGCGGCATCTAGTTCACCCCAAATATTAGAAAAGGCCATCATTGCCATGGCAACGGCTACGAGTAATAGCAAAACAGTTTGAACTCTCTGAATCATTTTCTCTCTTTTGCTGCAAATATAGGTAGTCATTTATTGCGATCTACGAATCTTACCTTAGAAGTAGGAAAAATGATGATAGAGGTAAGAGCGCTTTAGTCCCAGCGTTCGTGTAATCTGTAAATTGTGGAACCTACTTCTTAGCCCTTTTTTAGTACCAGATTCAATCCTAATCTTAACTTTGCCAACCAAAAGAGGATCATTGCGCTACTTTCTTGATATAGCATACAAAGGAACGAATTACCATGGGTGGCAAATTCAGCCCAATGCGCATACCGTACAGGCGGAAATAGAAAGTGCATTAGCAAAGATGTATCGCTCTGTCGTGAGTCTTACCGGAAGTGGCAGAACCGACACGGGTGTACATGCGCTACAGCAGGTAGCCCATTTCGACGCAGATGAACTTTTCGCGCCAGATCAAATTGCGTATAAACTCAATGCCATACTGTCCAATGATGTAGTCATTACAAAATGTCAAATCGTGCGACCAACGGCGCACGCCAGATTTGATGCGGAGGAGAGAGGCTATTTATATCGGATAAAGACGTCAAGATCTCCTTTCGGTGAACATGAATGGTTGTATTTACCTTTTGATCTAGACATTGAGCTACTCAATGAAGCAAGCCAAACCTTAGTTGGGCAGCATGATTTTGAAAGTTTTAGTAAGGTGAAAACGGAGGTCAATCATTTTATTTGCGACCTTAGGCTGGCCAAGTGGGAGCGTGTTCAGGGCGAACTTATTTTTCAGGTACATGCTGATCGTTTCTTACGGGGAATGATTCGCGCCTTGGTAGGAACATTAATAGATGTTGGATGTGGAAAACTTAGTGTGGAGGAGTTTGTTGCTATACGGGAAGCCAAGGACAGAAGGCGTGCAGGTAAAGCAGCTTCACCTGATGGCCTCTATTTAAATAAGGTAGCATATCCTTCAGAAATTTATAGCTAATTGGAAAAAGAGAAAACCAAAGTAAAAAGCGGAAACGTAGTTGATTTTCAGGTACTGAAAAGACTCTTCAGGTTTGCTAAGCCTTACATGAAGCATTTCTACTTTTTAGTTTTCCTTACAATATTCCTGGCTATTTTAACACCCATAAGGCCAATCATCGTACAGAAAGCCATTGATGAATACGTGCCTGCTGGGGACTATCCAGGGCTTGTCTTTATGATGAGCATATTGGTGGCTCACCTTTTCGTGTTGGCCATCGCACAATATTCACACACCTATCTTGCTGGTTGGTTCGGACAAGTCATTATCCGAGACATTCGGACACAGCTTTATCGTCATCTCATCAAGTTAAAACTTAAGTTCTTCGATAAAACACCGATTGGTCGCTTGGTTACAAGAAATGTTTCTGATATCGAAACGCTGGCAAATGTCTTTTCAGATGGTATTGCGGCACTCATTGGCGATCTGTTGCAATTGGTGTTCTTGATGGGTTTTATGCTTTATCTCGATTGGAAGCTGACTCTGGTTAGTTTATCAACACTTCCACTACTCATCTTCAGTACCTATATTTTCAAAGAGAAGATCAAGGTGACCTTTAATCAGGTAAGAAATGCCGTTTCTAACCTGAATTCATATGTGCAAGAACATGTGACAGGCATGAGCATTGTTCAGATCTTCAATGCTGAAAAAAGAGAATTTGATAAGTTCGAAAAGATCAACCAAGAACACAGAAAAGCACATATCCGCTCCGTGCTCTATTATGCGATTTATTTTCCGGTTGCTGAGATCATTCAAGCCATGGCCATCGGTATGGCAGTATGGTATGGTGCACGCAGCATACTAGTGGATGTGAGTCAAGGCCCCGGTACAATCATTGCCTTCATCATGTACATCCAGATGTTTTTCAGGCCTATTCGAATGATTGCTGACAGATTCAATACGCTTCAAATGGGCATCGTGAGTTCAAATCGAATCTTTGACCTTTTAGATAGCGAGGACCATATCGATGATAACGGGAGTTATGCCCCTGAAGAATTAAAGGGTAATGTCAGCTTTGACAAGGTTTGGTTTGCCTACAATGACGAGAATTATGTGCTCAAAGATATCAGCTTTGATGTGAGAGAAGGGGAGACGGTTGCCCTAGTTGGTGCTACTGGTGCAGGAAAGAGTTCTGTGATCAATTTGCTCTCCCGATTCTACGATATCAATAAGGGGCAAATCAAAATAGATGGCCATGATGTCAAAGACTTTGACCTTGGTGCACTTCGTCAAAATATAGGTGTGGTATTGCAAGATGTGTTTCTTTTTTCTGATACCATCCGTCAGAATATTACGCTTGGAAATGCTGATATCAGCGACGAAAAGATCAATGAAGCCGCAGATCTCGTGGGCGCTCGGAAGTTTATTGAGCGTTTGCCGGGTGGTTATGATTACAACGTCATGGAACGCGGAGCTACCTTAAGTGTTGGCCAGCGTCAGTTGATCTCTTTTGTACGCGCCATGGTCTATAACCCGAAGATCATCGTCTTGGATGAAGCCACTTCATCAGTAGATTCAGAGACGGAGGCACTCATTCAGCATGCCATTGAGGTGATGATGAAAGGGAGAACCTCCATCGTAATAGCCCACCGTCTTTCCACCATTCAAAATGCAGACCGTATCATCGTCTTAGACAAAGGAGAGGTCAAAGAAAGTGGCACCCATAAAGAGCTTTTGGCTTTAGGAGGATTCTATGCCAATTTATATCAAATGCAATTCAATGAAGTAGTCGCTTAGTTATGAGTAAGAAGCAATACATCGGCATTACAGCCTTAGTCACCATCATTATTCTCGTTTCCCTGTATGTCTATCTTGGTGGGTTGAATAAGGTGGACTATTCGGTTGAAAATGTAAACGACTACAATTTGGTCGGAAGGCATTTTCAAGGAAATTCAAAGAGTAGTCAAGTTGAAGCCTATTTTTTTGAGGCAAGAAATCTGCTATCGGATGGACGCTTAGACGGTATACTCACCTTAGTACATTACAATGATACCACATTGGCTGAGGACGAAATCAAGTTGTTTATTGGCGTTTTATTAAACCAAGGAATAGATGCTTTGCCTACAGATTACGATAGGTTAACTATTCCAGCAACCCGTACGATGCGCGCTACCATTGAGGCACATAATATCGTGATGCCAAGCCCTCAAAGCATTGAAAATACACTCAGAGAAAAAGCGGCAGAATATAGCATCAGATTGCAGGATTTCACTATTGAGCAATACCTCAATGAGCGAGAACTTTTGATCGACATGCCGGCACGCTAAACGTCGATTTGGTCTTTTAATTGAAGGGCATCGCAATTGCGATCCAAGGGGGAATTGAACATTTTTTGCATCACTAAGAAATCGCTCTAACTTAAAATCAACTGCTTCTCCTAATCAAGAGTTTCTTCTTGTTGCAATTGCTTCTCGTACAGTTCTTTATAGACACCATTTTGCGCCAATAACGATTCATTGGTTCCTTGTTCAATGATCTCACCATCATCCAATACAATGATCTTATCGGCAAGTTTGGCAGAAGACACGCGATGTGAAATGATCACCGAGGTTCTACCTTTCATGATTCTGGATAAGCTCTGAAGGATGGTGTTTTCTGTATTCGTGTCAACTGCACTCAGGGCATCATCCATGATGAGTATTTTGGGGTTTCTTACGATCGCTCGAGCAATCGATGCGCGTTGTTTTTGACCACCAGATAAGGTAATACCTCTCTCTCCCAACATGGTTTCGAAACCATCAGGGAAATCTGCAATATTGTCGTAAAGGTCAGCATCTTTCGCAGCTTGAATAATATCTGCTTTGCTGATGGCGTCTCCACCAAATGAAATATTGTTTTCGATGCTGTCGGAAAACAAGAAGACATCTTGAGGAACATAGCCCATCTGAGAACGCAAAGAAGAAATATTGTAGGCTGCAATTTCTTTATCATCGATGTGTACCTGTCCTGCACTGCTATCGTACAGTCTTAATATCAAATTGGCGATGGTGCTTTTTCCTGATCCGGTGGTCCCAATGATGGCGATAGATTCGCCAGGGTTTACACTGAACGAAATGTTTTTTAAGGCCTTTATGCCTGAGTCGGGGTAGGTAAAGCTGACGTTGTCAAAGACTAATTTTCCTTCAATCTCTTTTGTAATGTCCTCTGTGCTTTGGATGTGGTTTTCTTCCTTTAAAAACTGGTTGATTCGTTTTTGAGATGCAGCTGCCCGTTGAATAATGCTCGTGATCCATCCTAAGGCGGTTACTGGCCAGGTCAACATGTTTACATAAAGTACAAATTCCGCGATGTTACCGTAAGTTATCTCACCATTGATCACCTTCGTTCCTCCAACATAAATGGTTAGGATAATGCTGAGTCCGATCAGCGCCATGATCAAGGGGAAGAATAAAGCATTCACAAAGGTGAGCTTCAATGACTTGTCTTTGTATTCTTCGCTTTGTCTACTGAAATGACGTGCAGAATCCTTCTCACGTACAAATGCTTTAATGACTCGTATACCAGAAAATGCTTCTTGTACATGCGTCGAAAGGTCTGATAAGCTTTCCTGTATTTCTTCTGAACGCTTATTGATGATGTTATTCACGAAGTAAATGCTGGCTGAAAGCAGGGGAAGTGGTAACAAGGCATAAAAGGTCAGTTCTGCATTTACCCTGAGCATTTCATAGATCACCATGGGAAACAAGATCAGTAGGTTGATCCCATACATGATTCCAGGGCCCAAATACATGCGCACGCGTGAAACGTCTTCTGAAATACGATTCATCAGGTCGCCCGTGTTATTTCTTCGGTAAAAGCTTAGCGGTAGGTTTTGATATTGTTCATATACTTCGTTTTTCAGGTCAAACTCGATCTTTCTTGACATCACAATGATCGTTTGTCTGACGAGAAAGAGAAAGAAACCACGCAATAGTGCCATGAGAATCATGAGGCCGCCAATAATGAGAATACCGATCTGGAATTCATCAAAAAGAACATCGCTTAAGCTGCTGCCTTCGAAAGAGCGATATAGTCCAAAGCTTTCTGTCACATAATCTAAGGCATAGCGAACCACACGCGCCGGCCAGACCGCGAAATAATTGGAGATCACGAGGAAAATGATCCCGAGGATCAACAAGTTCTTGTACTTAAGTAAGTACTTATTTAAGTGACTGAGTTCTTTCACGTTCTTTCAAACAGCATCAGTTAATGATTGGTTGCCCTTCAACCCTTATTCTTTAGAATATATGGTTGAATTAATTACATTTGCGCCCGAGGAAAAGCCCCTTCGAAGATGCTGGAGGGCAAAAATAAAGGAAACTGACGAAATAGAATGGAAGGTATTCAAGAAATAGAGAAAGTCGGCAGCATTTCGGTTTTTTCTGAGGTAGCAAAGTTAGGCCATGAGCAGGTCGTCTATTGCCATGATGAAGCAACAGGCCTGAAGGCCATCATTGGGATTCACAATACTGTTTTGGGTCCAGCACTCGGGGGAACGAGGATGTGGAATTATGCGACAGAAGAAGAGGCGGCAATTGATGTGCTCAGGCTCTCACGCGGCATGACCTATAAGGCGGCCGTTTCTGGTCTTAACTTAGGCGGCGGAAAAGCGGTGATCATTGGAGATCCGAAGCAGCTAAAAAATGAAGCCTTCTTGCGCAGATTTGGCAAGTTCGTTAACAGTCTAGGGGGTAAATATATTACAGCGGAAGACATGAACATGAAGACGAGCGACATGCAGTACATTGGTATGGAAACCAAGCATGTCACTGGATTACCCGTAGAAATGGGCGGCAGTGGCGATCCATCACCCGTTACGGCATATGGAGTCTACATGGGAATGAAAGCCTCAGCAAAAAAAGGATTTGGTTCAGACTCGCTAGGGGGAAAGAAAATCTCAGTACAAGGAGTTGGTCAAGTGGGCATGTTCCTTGTTGAGCATTTGACGAAAGAAGGCGCGCAGGTATTTATTACAGACATCAATGAGGAACGCTTGCGCATGGTGGCAAATTCCACTGGCGCTACTGTAGTGGGGAATGATGAGATCTACGACCTGGATGTTGATGTTTATGCACCATGTGCAATGGGAGCGACGCTTAATGATCAAACCTTAGAGAGAATCAAAGCACCTGTAATTTGTGGTGGAGCAAATAATCAACTGGCAGACGAAGAGGTTCATGGCCAGCGCATCATGAATGAACAACGAGTGTATGCACCTGATTTTGTTGTCAATGCAGGAGGAATCATCAACATCTCATCAGAATTGATGGGTGATTATAATCGCGAGCTAGCTCTTTCATGGACAGAAAAAATCTATGATACCACCTTGAGTATTTTGAACTTAGCGGGTGACGAGCAAATACCGACGCAACAAGCAGCAATGCAAATTGCAGAGAAACGAATAGAAGATGTAGGTAGAGTGAAGCTCTCCTTCTAAATTTACTCCCCTTACCTAGGAAAAGAGGTAAGGGACTTTTTACTTTACTGATACACAAGCTAGCAAAATGCTTAACAGAAGATCTTTGAGAGTCAAGGCCATGCAGTCTCTGTTTGCCTATAATCAATGCAGAGATGCGAATTTTAATCTCGGACTTGCCGAATTGGAAGAGAAATTCACACCAAATCTCAATTCCATGGAGCCGCAAGATAAAGAGCTCTTGAAGACGCAGAAGAAAGAAGCAAAAAGTTTATTTGCTCATAAGATCCAAGCAATTCCTTTACCGGAGAACTTTGAGCCTTCCTTGGAAGTTGAAAAAGCAGTACAAATAGTCCATAGAGACTTTCTTTCGAATGCTAAATCAGACCGAGAGCGGCTAAAAAAAGCCATGATCATGGATGCTGAATCCTTGAATGATAGTTTTTTATGGAGCATCAGTTTGCTCATTGCATGGAGTGATTTGAGTAAAACCGAGGCTGACAAAAAGTCTAAGCTCTCGCCTGAGAAGATGCAGGTAGGTGACTATAATTTGTCTAAGAATAAGGTCATTGATTATTTCAGAAAAGCGTCGAAATTTCAAGTAGCAGCCCTTAAGCGTAATATCGACTGGTCTGCAGAAGAGGATACGGTAAAGCATTGGTATAAAGAAGTCCTCAAACGAGATGAGGAATATGCCGCTTATCGCCGAACAGCAAACCCTGATTTCGACAAAGACAAAGACATTGCAGAATATTTGGTAAAGTCATTGCTGTTTAAGGCCGAGGTCATTCTATCGTATTTCGAAGAAGAGGATATTCGCTGGGTGGAAAATAAATCGATCATTCGTAGTTTGGTCTCTAGAACGATTCGTGACTTAGAGGCAGACGATGAACCCAAGGAATTTGACCTCCCTGATTTTTCAAACAACTGGGAAGAAGATAAGGAATTCTTCGAGCAGATTTTTGACTGGAGCATTGATCATGACAAGGAGTATAGCGAGATCATTGCTGCGAAGACTAAAAATTGGGAGATCGAACGTTTGGCGGTAACCGATCAGATCATATTGAAAATGGCAATATCTGAAATGCTGAATTTTGGCAGTATACCCGTTAAGGTGACTATAAATGAGTATATTGAGCTTTCAAAAAATTACAGCACGCCAAAAAGCAAGCAATTTGTCAATGGTATTTTGGATGTTGTGTCAAACGAATTCAAGGAAAATGGTCGTTTGAAGAAAACAGGAAGAGGACTTTTAGATAATAAGTAAATGAGTAAAGGATCAAGTAATTTATTCGCTTTTGTATTAGGTGCAGCGGCAGGAGCCATTGCCGGTATTCTTTATGCACCGGACAAGGGAGTGAACACGAGAGATAAACTCTCTTATCAGCTCGACAAGTACAAAAAGCAATTAGAGACCTTATTAGAAGACCTGATTAACGGTAAGGTCGAGGTGTCTTCTATGGCCAAAGAGGAGGGACAGAAAGTAGTGAATGAAGCCAAGCTAAAAGCTGAGCAATTACTACATGATGTAGATGACCTCATTGGACAAATCAAATCAACAGAAACAGATTAAAATAGCGTAATAATGAAATCAAAACTAACATTAATGAGTGCACTGGCCTTTGTCTTGTTATTAGGCTCGTGCGGTGATGCCGAAACAGACAAAAGGTTAGCCAATCTTGAAAGAAGAGTAAACCAATTGGAAAACGGCAATGTGGTGCGTAATACCCAAACTCCAGTAAGTACACCTTCAGCTCAAGCGATAGAGACTAATGTATCAGCAAATGCTGCCTTCAAGTGGGAAAACACCCTTTACAATTTTGGGACAGTGGCTCAAGGAGAAGTGGTGAATTATACTTTTAAATTCACGAACGTAGGTACTGAAGATCTATTGATCAAGAGTACTTCTGCTTCTTGCGGTTGTACGGTGCCTCAACATACGAAAGCCCCAGTTCCTCCAGGTGGATCAGGAGAGATTGTTGTACGCTTTGATAGTAAGGGTAAGAATGGACAGCAAAACCCTGTCATCACAGTAGTAGCCAACACCAATCCAGCGCAAACAAGATTAAGCTTGAGAGGATTTGTGCAAGTGAATAGTGAGCCAAGGCCATAATTGACTGATGATATTTGACATTGTACTACAGTCTCAGCCACAAGGTGGCGGGTGGATGTCCCAGCTTTTATTGTTCGGTGGGATTGCATTGGTGTTCTATTTCTTTATGATCAGACCGCAGCAGAAGAAGCAGAAAGATCAGAAGAATTTTATCAACGAGATCAAAAAAGGAGATTCGATTGTAACCATCGGAGGTATACATGGTAAGGTGTATGCACAAGACGAGGAAACGATCACTCTAGAAGTTGATAAGAGCACTAAAATGACGTTTGAAAAAACAGCAATTTCACTCGAGAACAGTAAGAAGAAAACGGATAAAGCAAAAAGCTAAGTGAATGCTGAAGAGCTAATAGAACGTTTAAAAAAGTCTTTTAATGCCCCAAGCAAAAAAGACGAAAGAATAAAGGTGGTATTGATATGCATTGTTATATCAACCACCTTTTGGTTTTTTAACGCACTCAATCAAGACAATTATACTTCCCAGATAGACTATCCGATCGAATGGAATTATGACGATAGCCAGTACATGGCCATAGCTGATATGCCAGCAAGTGTACCGTTAGAAGTGACCGGAGGTGGTTGGGACTTGATGACACGGTTTTTTGGTTTCAATATGAGCCCATTGAGCATCGCATTAGAAGAGCCTGCCAATTCTGTCTATCTCTTGACCTCACAGCTGCGTGCGGAGTTGAGCAGAAATCTTGACCCTGTAAGTATTAATTTTCTTATTCAAGATTCGCTTAAGTATGATATTCAACCGATAGTCAAACGGCGATTAATGCTGATATTTGACCCTAAGGAGGTACAGTTCGATTCTGATTATCGCCTCAATAGTCCATACAGACTGAGTCCGGACTCCATCACTGTAGAAGGGCCAGAAAGCATAATAGATCAAATGCCTGAAGTCTGGTCGATTGGCTCAAAAATAGAGCGAATAGATGCAGATTTCATCAATGAAATAGATCTTCCGAACCTACCCAAATTTGTGACTACTGAATTGGAACAGGTCACCCTTTCTTTTGAGGTGATGCAGTATCTCACAATTACAGAAAATAGAGAAGTCCAGTTGATCAATTTTCCAGATACCTCCTGGCGAGCTTTCCCTGAAGAAATCCGGGTTGACTATGAGATTGGAGAGTCGGCTTTTGATGCAGCAGATTCAAGTCGTATTGAATTAGTCGCTGATTATAAACAATGGAACGCTCAAGATTCTACTGTTTTATTGGAAGTCATACAGCGCCAGCGGCTGATTGAAAATGTCCAACTTTCGAGTCAGTCGGTCAAGATCGTAAAGCAATGAAGTTCCCTCTAAAAGTCGGTGTTACGGGTGGTATAGGATCGGGGAAGTCTACGGTATGTAAGGTTTTCGAAAGCTTAGGTGTACCAGTTTACTATGCAGATGATCGAGCCAAAGCGCTGCTGATAGAAGATCAGGTAGTGAAGAAGAAGATCATTGACTTATTCGGTGAGGAAAGCTATGCTGTTGATCAATTGAATCGTGCTTACTTGGCTTCGCGCGTTTTTTCAAATGAAGAGGAGCTCGAGAAAATGAACCAGGTGGTTCATCCTGCTGTAGCCAAAGATTTCGAACAGTTTATCACATTTCATCGGGCAGAGAAGCTAGTCTTAAAAGAAGCCGCCTTGCTTTTCGAAACCGGTTCCTATCAACAGCTGGATAAGAATATAGCCGTACTGGCCAAAAAGCAAATTCGATTGAATCGTGTGCTTCTCAGGGATAATCAACGAACGGAAGAACAGGTGGAGCAAATCATGAGTAAGCAGACTTCCGATGGACAACGTAAAAAGCTTGCCGATTGGCTGATCAATAACAATGGAGAGGAATTGATCATTCCACAAGTCATGAAGATTTATGCAGCCTTAACTGGCAATTGACGAAATTCTAATTTGGTCGGCGTAAAATTTCATTCGACTATGCCCATAATCTAAAGGCGTTATTTTCTCGATCTAGTCAAGTTTATGGTTGTAAAATACTTCCACATAATGGTCGTGAATCAAGTATAAATTCACTTTGTAGCCATAGTAACGGATCGAAACGACGAATGAGCCGTCAAGGTATAACGACTTGATCTTTTCTTCTCTTTCTGAACGCAAGAATTGCTCAAAAGCAGCTGGCATGATATAATTTATGCAATTCTTCCGATTTAGGAATGCAGCACGTGATAAAAATGCTTTTTGTAGGGGCTAGGGATTTTATAAGCGAACAAATACTGTCCTTTGTTATCATAATGATGATAGGGGGATTTGAACACAAAGCGATACTTACACAATGATGCCAAGGTATCGACCGCCTCGCGAAAAGAATCAAGTCGCCATGACTTCAAGTGCTTACACTCGAGGTCTTGCATGACCTTGGCTTGAATTTCTAATACATCTTCACCGCTAGCTAAGCCCACTCTCCAGATCGTACCCTCTTTATCAAAGATCGTATTGGTGTCTATCCAAGATTTAATTTGTTTTAATACGATAGAGTCTTTTGAATTGTGATCGATCATGTGTTGCGCTATGCTAGTTGTTTTCATGTAGAATAGATTTCGAGTAAATAAGATACACCTGTGCTGGTGGATAGGTGGAATCAAATAATTCAAGCATAAATTCCTAGTAATACACTAAAGAAGTATATAGAAATTATTTATATCGCCGTCTTATTCCTAATGGTGGGTATTGAGGGATATAAATTCTGCCCATCTTACTGTAGAACGATGAGCTCTAAATAAACTGTTTGTGAGGTAGTTTAGTAGGGAGGCCTTTTTAGGCATAAAAAAACCAGTTACACAAGTAACTGGCTTATTTTTGGGTGGAAGACCGGACTCGAACCGGCGACCTCCTGAACCACAATCAGGCGTTCTAACCAACTGAACTACAACCACCATTTCAACACCATCGGTGTTTGGGTCTGCAAAGGTAAATCAATGGATTGAAATTGCAAACAACTCTTTTTACATTCTTAACGGTCGAATGCAAGACGATGACCGAGCACGGAATCATTCAATACGCCATTCTCATAGGCATGATGCCCAGACACAAACGTATGGACAACTTTCGATTTGAATTGGTGTCCCTCAAAAGGAGACCATCCGCATTTATACAGCAAATTCTCTTTTGTAACTTCCCATTGGTTGTTCAGATCGACAATGGCCAAGTCTGCGAATTGCCCCTCGCGAATGTATCCTCTGTCTTTGACTTCAAAAAGATCTGCCACCGCATGTGCACTTTTTTCTGCGATCTTCTCTAAACTGAATACACCTTCATGAAAGAGGTCGAGAAGCGCTGGTAGTTGGTGCTGTACGAGTGGACCGCCCGAAGGTGCTGAGAAATAAGTGTTTTGCTTCTCTTCTATGGTATGGGGTGCATGGTCTGTAGCGAGCACATCGATTCGATCATCGTTCACTGCTTTTCTAATCTCTTCGCGATCGGTCGCTGATTTGACGGCAGGGTTCCATTTGATCAAGGTGCCTTTCTCCGCATAGTCGGCCTCTTCGAACCATAAATGATGCACACAGGCTTCAGAAGTGATTTTCTTCTCTTTCAGCGGGATAGTATTGTCAAATAAGTGGGTTTCTTTTCCCGTACTAATGTGCAGGATGTGCAATCTTGCGCCTGTTCGTTTTGCTAACTCAATGGCTGCGGATGATGAAGCGTAACAGGCTTCTTCATCTCTGATCACGGGATGCATGGCGATGGGTACGTTTTCACCGTACTTTTCTCTCGCAATGGCGGTGTTTCTTCTGATCACCTCTTCCGATTCGCAATGCGTAGCAATAATTGTTGGCGAATTCGCGAAAATACCTTCTAGGGTTTTTTGATTATCCACCAGCATATTGCCAGTCGATGACCCCATGAAGATTTTAACTCCGCAGATCGTTTTGGGGTTCGTTTTGAGTACTTCATCCAAGTTGTCGTTACTAGCCCCCATAAAGAAGCTGTAGTTGGCCAAACTGACTTGGGCTGCTCTATCGTATTTTTCTTGCAAGAGCCCTTGCGTTAGTGTATTCGGTACTGTGTTGGGCATTTCCATGAATGAAGTAATCCCTCCAGCTACGGCTGCCCTCGATTCCGTTAAAATTTCTGCTTTGTGCGTCAAACCGGGTTCACGAAAATGCACTTGGTCATCGATCAGGCCTGGCATGATATAGAGCCCACTGGCATCCACGATTTTCTCGGCAGACTCATGCTGAAGGTCTTTTCCAATCTTACTGATTCGTTGATCTTCGATCAGGATATCTAGCTCCTCAATTTTGTTTTCGTTAACGACTTTTCCATTTAAGATGAGTACTCTTGCCATAAGATTTTAATTTGTGTTGGGTTTGACGTAATTGCAATACAAATCAAACAGGATTCATAAAAAAATGGCAGTCAAGGCGAAGAATTTTGATGAATTAAAACTGAATAAGCAAATTCTAAATGCCATTGAAGATTTGGGTTTCCAACAACCTACTGAAATACAAGCTAAAGCCATTCCATTAGCGATTGATGGACATGACCTTTTAGGGATTGCACAAACGGGTACAGGTAAAACGTTGGCCTTTGTAACGCCATTGATCATGAAGCTGAAATATGCGCAAGGTCAAGACCCTCGGGCCTTGGTATTGGCCCCTACACGCGAATTGATCATACAGATTCACGAGCATTTCATCAAACTGGCTAAATATACAGATCTCCGGATCCAGGCAATTTATGGAGGACTAGGGCCTAAGCAGCAAATTGCGTTGCTGGAAGAAGGTGTTGATGTGATCATCAGCACGCCAGGACGTTTCCTCGATCTTTACAAAAAAGGCGCATTTTTTCCGAGAGAGATCAAGACCATGGTATTGGATGAGGCGGATAAAATGATGGACATGGGGTTTATGCCACAGATCAGAAATATTTTGGAGATAGTACCTGTAAAGCGTCAGAACCTATTGTTCTCTGCGACAATGCCTGAAAATGTTGTTCAGCTTACGCATGAGTTTTTAGAATTTCCTGAACGGGTAGAAGCAACACCGCAGGCCTCAGTGACCGATACGATCGCACAGCGATTGTATGAGGTGCCGAATTACAAGACGAAATTGAATCTGTTGAAGCACTTTTTGCAAGACGATGCATTTAAGCGAGTGATCGTCTTCGTGAAAACGAAAACAAGTGCGAATGATATTGGCAAATTTTTAGAACGAAAGGCGGAAGGGGGCGTTCGGGTAATTCATGCCAATAAAGGACAAAACTCACGGATGAATGCGATACGCGAATTTAGTGAGGGAGCTGTTCGAGTGCTGGTTTCTACCGATGTGACCTCCCGAGGGATGGACATCAGTATGGTTTCTCATGTGATCAATTTCGATCTGCCCATCGTTTATGAAGATTATGTACACCGAATAGGCAGAACAGGAAGAGCCAAGCAAGAAGGAGTGGCGATTACCTTTGCAAATGAATGGGAGATGGTACACATTCCAAGAATTGAAAAGATCATTCAAGAAAAGATCAAGGTTTCTGCTATTCCAAAGGAAGTAATGATCGAAAAGACTCCTTTTGACGAACAGCAGAACATGGCGCGTGCATTGGATAATATGCGCAAAAAAGCTGACCCCGATTTCCAGGGTGCCTTTCATGAAAAAAAGAAGAAACCGCTCAAATCTTCTTCAAAAAGAAACGCGAAGCAAAAGCGTAAAAAACGTTAAGTACATCCTCTCTGGAATTTTTGTAAATTCATAGAGTCAAAACTAAGCTCTTATGAAAACAACAAGAAACATAGCCATTCTCTGGCTTATAGTAGGTACAATTCAACTTTTCGCGCAAGATGATGGGGATTATCATCTAGACAAGGTTTACAGTATGGACACGCAAGGAACGGTTTATCTTCGTTCTGAAGATGCGAAGGTGCGCATTACAGGAAGTGATCGAAACGATGCACGTGTTGTTATTGACCGGGTAGAACAGGTGCGAGGCATAACGAATAGACGGCCAAGTTTCGCAATGGAAATTGAAGAAAAGGACGGTGATCTTTACGTCACTGAGAAAAGCAGGTCGACTTCACGAGTGAATATTGGCATCAGCGTATATAGTCTTGAATATGATATTTCTATTGAGTTACCTCGTAATGCCTCATTGAAAATTGATGGAGAAGATGATGATTACCTGATCAGATCAGTGAATGGTCGGATTAGTATCGATGCAGAAGACGGAGATATTGAATTGTTAAACTGTCAAGGAGATGACTTTGAAATAACCTTAGAAGATGGTGACTTGACCATGGATGGAGGTAATGGCTCCTTAGTTGTTGAGGTAGAAGATGGCGATCTTGATTTTCGAAATGGAAATTTCAAAGAGATTGAGCTCGTTACAGAAGATGGTGATGTACATCTAGAAACAAAGTTATTAAATGGAGGCATTTATGATTTAGATGGTGAAGATGCTACCATCGATTTTATTGTGCTAAGTGGTGGAGGGGTATTTAATATATCACGAGATGATGCCCGTGTGAGTGCGTCAAGTGCATTTAGATTAACCAGAGAAACAGATTCAAGGGTTGCTTATCAGCTCGGGGAAGGAAGCGCTGAAGTTTACATGCGTACCAAAGATGGGCGAGTCAGGCTCGAGAAAAATTGAAGACGTTAAACATAAAAAAAGCTACTCATTGAGTAGCTTTTTTAATGAGCTGAAGCAACTTATCTGCTTCCGTAATCCATGTCATCCTCTCTATCAACAGGAGTTCTTTTGTCTCTGTTAGCCAAGAGCCAAGCGGTGTGGAATACCAATTGTGTTCTTTTTGCCATCACATCAAAAGCGATCTTGTCGACCGTGTCAGTTGGTCTATGATAATCTGCATGTGTGCCATTGAAATAGAAAATGATCGGAATGCCACTTTTCGCAAAGTTGTAATGGTCTGAACGATAGTAGAATCTGTTTCTATCGTTGGGGTCATCATAGCGATAGTCTAGATCTATACCCGTGTAGGTAATGTTGGCATACTCAGAAATGACTTTCAAGTGGCTAGATAATTTTTCAGAACCGATCACGTAGACATAATCTCTGTTGCCAGACTCTTCATGTTCAGGATCAACTCTACCGATCATGTCTATATTCAAGTTATTGACAGTGTTTTCGATAGGGAAGATCGGGTTGTCGGCATAGTATGCAGAACCCAAAAGTCCTTTTTCTTCACCCGTAACGTTCAAAAATAAGATACTTCTTCGTGGTCTGTGGCCTTCTTTTGCTGCTTGAGCAAAAGCTTCAGCGATCTCCATAACACCCGTTGTACCTGAACCATCATCATCAGCACCGTTGTTGATCACTGTTCCATCTTCATTCTGACCGATGTGATCATAGTGTGAAGAGATCACCAAGACTTCGTCTTTTAGATCTGTTCCTTCGAGATAGGCCATCATGTTTTCTGTAGAGATGGTTTTTCTATTTTCTTTGATCATGAGGCGTACAGTTCTGTTTTTTACGGAAGAAGGATCTTCTAATTTCTCCACAGAGGTATTCATCATTTCTGCAGCCATGGCTTTTGATACGTAGAAAGTGATATTTTCATCACCAACTTGCTCGTCAAAACGAAGTCTGCTGTTCATCATTGATCTTTTGAATCGAGGCAGTCTGCTGGCAAATTGCTCGTCATCCGCACTGGCAATGAAAACAGCTTTCACACCAGCTTCATTCATATTAGCCATCACGTCTCTGCCACCTCCGATAATGATCACACCCATGTCTTTGTATGGTGCAAAATCTGTATCGGCCGTTACTTCACCCAAATAAGCTGTATTGAGTTTCATTTCTTTGTCCATGTCAGCACTACCAGCGAAGATGTAGCCGTCGCCATTCATCTTTTTGCCTTTTGTTCTGACGTAAACATCCTCCCAATTCGACTGGTACATATTGAACTTTTGTCTATACGTCCCATCGACGGGTCCTTCTAAACCGATCTTTTGATAAAAGTCTTCTAGGAATTGTGAAGCTTTTTTCTGCCCTTCTGTTCCTGTTTCTCTACCTTCAAATTCATCAGAAGCCAAAACGGTGAGCTTGGTTCTCATGTCTTGAGGGGTAATGGTCTCAGCATATTTTACTGATGCATCTTGCTGTGCAAAAAGACCTGCGGGAAGGAGCAAGGCTGCACAAATTAATGAACTTAATTTCCTCATTTTTTAAACAATTATGGATTACAAATTTTTAGCGCCTTAAAGCTAAAGATTATTTTCAAAGCTGCACGAAGCTTTTCCTTTAACGGAGCGCTTTTTTATATGGTAGATGTAAGGAAATCAATACATTGTAAATTACATTTGCAGCTCGAAAAGTGATGCGAATTATTCGCTTAGAAAAATACATATGACAAAGATCGATCTACGCAAAACGCAAAAATTCGAAGACCGCCACAATGGTCCGGATCAGCAAGAGATTAACGAAATGTTAGAGGTGATTGGTGCATCAAGTTTAGACGCATTGATAGACGAAACGGTGCCTGCCGGGATTCGAATGCAAGAGCCACTGAATTTGCCTGCGGCAAAATCCGAATTCCAATTCATGAAAGATCTGCGTCATATTGCGGCACAGAACAGATTGTTTAGGTCGTATATCGGGATGGGCTATTACGATACCATCGTGCCAGGTGTGATCCAACGAAATATTTTGGAAAACCCAGGATGGTATACGGCCTATACGCCGTATCAAGCAGAAATTGCACAAGGAAGATTAGAAGCCTTGATCAACTTCCAAACGATGGTAATGGACTTGACCTCCATGGAGATCGCCAATGCGTCATTATTGGATGAAGGAACAGCGGCCGCTGAGGCCATGACCATGTTCTATGGCCAAAGAAAGAAAGAGAAAAAGGCTGCCAACGTTTTCTTTGTGGATGAGAATACGTTTCCACAGACGATTGATGTCTTAAAAACACGCGCCGTTCCTGTTGGAATTGAACTCGAGATCGGTAAGTATGCTGAACTTGATTTGACCAGAGAAGACCTGTATGGTGTATTGATCCAGTATCCTGCCGGTGATGGCCAAGTCATTAATTACAAATCATTCGCAGAATCTGCACATGAGCAGAACGTATTTGTCACTTTCGCAGCCGACCTAATGGCCTTGACATTGATCACACCTCCAGGTGAAATGGGAGCAGACGCAGTCGTGGGAACGACGCAGCGTTTTGGAGTACCAATGGGTTATGGTGGCCCGCATGCGGCATATTTTGCAACACGTGACCAATTCAAAAGGCAAATTCCAGGTAGAATTATTGGAGTATCGCAAGATTCTCAAGGGAAGAAGGCCTATAGAATGGCTCTTCAAACTCGCGAGCAGCACATCAGAAGAGAAAAAGCCACATCAAATATTTGTACCGCACAAGTATTGCTTGCTGTGATGGCCGGAATGTACGGTGTGTACCATGGATCCAAAGGAGTGAAGCACATTGCCTTAAAAATTCATGGATTTGCTAAACTCTTGGAGAAGGGTTTGTCCCACTTCAATTTTAAGCAGCTCAACAACCTGTATTTTGATACACTAAGAATTGAGTGTGATAGTGCATTGGCGGATAAGATCAAAACCATCGCAGAGGTAAATGAATCTAATTTCAGGTACTTCGAAAATGGCGATATTGGTCTTTCAGTAGATGAGACTACTAGGGTAGAAGACATCGAAACTGTTTTGAACATTTTTGCCGAAGCTGTTGGTGATAAAATGAATTTCGATTTGGATGGTGAAGCGGCCGATCTTGCGGTTGAGTTACCAGAAGAATTGAAAAGGACTTCTGATTTCATGACGCATCCTGTGTTCAATCAATACCATTCTGAGCATGAAATGCTGCGTTACATCAAAAAGCTAGAGAATAAAGATTTGTCACTAGTTCATTCGATGATCTCACTAGGTTCTTGTACGATGAAGTTGAACGCAACCTCAGAAATGATGGGTGTTACATGGCCTGAGTTTGGTGGTATCCACCCATTTGCCCCGAAATATCAGACGCGTGGTTACCACATGATGTTCAACGATTTGGTCGACTGGTTATCCGAAATCACTGGTTTCTTTGATGTTTCGCTTCAGCCCAATTCAGGCGCACAAGGTGAGTACGCCGGTTTAATGGTGATCAGAGCTTATCACCAGAGTAGAGGAGACCATCATAGAAATATTGCGATTATTCCTACTTCAGCACATGGTACCAATCCTGCGTCTGCGGTGATGGCAGGAATGAAAGTGGTGCTTGTCAATTGTGATGAAAGAGGAAACATTGATCTAGAAGATCTGAAGTCAAAAGTTGAAGCGAACAGTGCAAACTTGGCAGCATTGATGGTCACTTACCCATCCACACACGGTGTATTTGAGGAAGATATCAAAGAGATCTGTCAAATGATACACGATCATGGTGGACAAGTGTACATGGATGGCGCGAACATGAACGCTCAAGTCGGATTGACTAGCCCTGGTTTGATCGGTGCTGATGTGTGTCACTTGAATTTGCATAAGACCTTCTGTATTCCTCACGGTGGAGGTGGACCTGGCATGGGCCCAATTGGAGTTGCAGAACACCTTGCTCCATTCTTGCCGAATAGTGCAGTAATGGAAACTACTGGAGGTGACCAACCGATCAGTTCGATCTCTTCTGCACCATGGGGAAGTGCAAGTATTTTGACCATCTCATACGCCTACATCGCCATGATGGGCGCTGAAGGGTTAACCAATGCGACAAAGATTGCCATTCTAAATGCCAATTACATCAAGTCGAGATTGGAGGGTGAATTCGAAATATTGTATACAGGTAAAAATGGCTGGGCAGCACACGAAATGATCGTTGACTTGAGAAAATTCAAAGCACAAGGCATTGAAGTGGAGGATATTGCCAAACGCTTAATGGACTATGGGTTCCATGCACCGACAGTGTCTTTCCCTGTAGCGGGTACTGTAATGATCGAGCCTACTGAATCTGAAGCAAAGATTGAGTTGGATAGATTCTGTGATGCGATGTTGAGCATTAGAGAAGAGATCAGAGAGATTGAAAACGGTTTGGCCGAAGAAGGTAATAATGTGGTCAAAAATGCGCCGCACACTGCGAGCATGGTGCTTGAGGGTCAATGGACACGACCTTACTCTCGTGAAAAAGCAGTATACCCAACTGAATTTGTCAAAGAGGTGAAGTTTTGGCCAACGGTAGGTAGAATCGATTCTGCCTATGGTGATAGAAACCTCATGTGTAGCTGTATCCCTGTTTCTGAGTATCAGGAAGAGGGAGCGATCGCTTAAGAAACATTAAATGGAAAACAAGAAAGGCTGCCATTGGCAGCCTTTCTTGTTTAAGTCAATTCAACGACACTTTTTTGATAACCATCGTAAAAGCGGTAGGGTAAATAAGTGAGAATAAAGAGCAAAATGGACGTGACCATTAAAGATTGAGCCCATTCTATTTGCTTCAATGAGGCCATTTTGAGATTCCCTGTTTCCATCCACAACTCCCTTATTGTAGCAGAACTTGTTTCTTCATCAATACCCTCAGCCTCAATTCCGGCTCTCATGATATCAGATTGTGCAATTTCAAGTCGTTTATCTACTTGGATGTCATTCTGATATGATAATCCGATAAATAGAAAAGCCAAAGCCATTGCGAGTGCACTGAGGTACCCTCCGATATAAGCGATTTTCTTAATCATACTAGTGTGTTTTTGGGCGGTTAAAAATTTTAGATCTCTTTCAATTTGGTAAGGTGTGTTGGGTAGAAGTTTGAGTTTGGCTTTTTCAAAACTGGCCTCAAAATTCAGTTGGTCATTATCCATGCAGCATTCAATTTCTGTGGCGAGATGATCTGTTAGGTCATCTATTAGTTCTAAATCTGTAAAGCCTTGCTGTTTCAGAAAGGCCCTGATGATTTCTACTTCTTTATTGCTCATGATATGGCAGGCTTAGCTTTTCCAAATAACAGTTCGAGCGTAGACTGAAACTCTTGCACTTCATAGATGGCAGGGTTTACAATTGCTTTTCCTTTTTGTGTAAGGCTGTAATATTTTCTGATGCGATTCCCAACGCTGACGGATTCAGTTTCCAAATACCCTTCTTTGGTGAGCGCATGTAAGCTGGGGTACAGGGAACCTTCTTTGATCAGTATTTTGCCCTCTGAGCTGGCTTTCACGAATTGGACGATCTCATATCCATACATTTTGCCTTGGTCTGCCAATAGCTTTAAAATGATGGGTTTAAGAATACCTTTTAATAGTTCTCTCGAATACATAGAAAAATAATACATCATAAATCTATGTATTACAAATTGAATAAAAAAAAGCCGCGTTATGCGGCTTGTCTATTATCTAATATCTGAAGTCTGACATCTACACATGCACATGTCTCTCCGCATGGTAAGATGACCTCACCAAGGGACCCGACTCCACATATTTTATTCCTCGTTTCAATCCTTCTTCTTTAAAGAATTCGAATTTATCTGGGTGAACATATTCGATTACCTCATGGTGCCGTTTGGTTGGTTGCAGGTATTGTCCGAGCGTCAATATGTCTAAACCAACTTCCACTAGATCGTCCATCAATTGGAACACTTGCTCATCCGTTTCTCCGAGGCCAAGCATAGCGCCCGATTTCGATCTTTTTCCAAACTCTTTGATTCTTCGTAATTCTTCCAAGCTGCGATCGTATTTCGCCTGAGGACGAACTGGGCGATACAATTCCCTTACCGTTTCCATATTATGCGAAACCACTTCTTGTCCTGCTTCGATCATTCTATAAAGCGCATCCCAGTTTCCTTTCACATCTGGAATTAACGTTTCTATCGTCGTTTCTGGGCTGAGGGCTTTGGTCTGTACCACCGTCTGATACCAGATCTCTGCACCTCGATCTTTCAATTCATCGCGGTTTACAGAAGTGATTACAGCATGCTTAACGCCCATGGTTTTGATAGACTCAGCAACCCTCCGTGGTTCATCGGTATCATATTCCGGAGGTCTTCCCGTAGCGACTGCGCAAAAAGAACATGAGCGCGTGCAGACATTACCTAAGATCATGAAAGTGGCAGTTCCTGCACCCCAGCACTCACCCATATTAGGGCAATTACCGCTTTCGCAGATCGTGTGTAGCTTGTTCTCATCTACTAGTTTCCGAACCTTCGCATATTCAGGTCCAATAGGTAGTTTAACCCGCAGCCAGTCCGGTTTTCTTCTTTTATTTTCAGTGGTTTCCTTAGAAACGACAGGTAGTTCAATCATAACGCTCTTCTCTGTCTTAATGAACACAAAGTTAAACCAAAGGTTCCAAATTTAAAGTGGATTGAATTATCTTCTTTTACCGAAATAGAGCGAAAGGAAGGCGGCTGGGAAAGCGTTGTAGTTTTCTACAAGAGGCAAGATCTCAATCTCACGGGTGTAAACGTCTAAGGTGAAGCCCACTTCAAAGCCAAAAACACGCTGTTTAGTTGAGTTGGTTTCAAAGGTCAATGAGGCTTTTGCATGTAATCCTACGACGACATTTGCATTGCCTATACCTCGAAAAGGTCCGGCACTTCCACCGATAAATGGCCGGGCATGCTCCGGATTGAAGGGGTCGTACTGCTCTTTTCTGTTACCGCCTAATTCAACATAATAAGGAATTTCTAAGCCCAATGTAGGTCCTGCTGCAAGAATGGCCGTAACCCGTGCACCTTGCTGAGGGGCTTTTCTGAAAAGAATTTTCTCCCTTCCATATGTAGGTCTGATGGATACTAAATAATTAGACTTACCAAAAACGAAGGAGCTCCCTGTGAAAGTGGTTTCTTTCGCCTCTCTCGGGTGCCTGATGTTGACCATTTCAATGCCAATATTACTGAGTGTGCGGTCATTCAGTTTTTTGGAGTGGCGGTAGTATATACCTGAAATCAATCCTCCATTCGTTGCCTTGACAATGCCAAAGACATTTTCGATCAAATATTCCTCATCGACCTCACCACTAGGATTACCTTGTGCAAGGACTTCAATTGTGCCGAAAAGACAGCACATCAACAGGGCGAGAAAATATTTTTTCTTCATGAAGAATGTGTACCGATACTGAAACGCTAAATTAACGAAAAAATAGAGCCCTTAGTTTATGATAACTGTCAAATCGAAATATGAAGGTGGGTTACGGACCTCAGCAGAACATGTGAAGTCAGGAAATTCGTTCCAAACAGATGCGCCTCTTGATAATAACGGAAAAGGAGAGACCTTTTCTCCAACTGATACTGTCGCTGCCGCCTTGGCAAGTTGTATGATGACAGTCATGGCCATCGAAGGAGAAAAACAGGGCATCGACATGTCGGGCATGCGAACCGAGACCACCAAGGTCATGTCAGCCGAACCGAGGAGAATTGCCGCCCTGAAGATTGATTTTTATTGGGATGACTGTCAGGCTTCGGAAGCAGAAAGAGAAACGCTTAAAGACATTGGACGGAATTGTCCGGTGGCCTTAAGTTTGTCAGAAAACCTGCGCCAGGAAATCAATTTTCATTTTTAGAGCATAGTCAGGAGAATCTGGTACCAAACATAGTACATGGCTTTAGTGCTATGTACTATGTGCTTAGTACCATCTACTCATCAAAATCAGCCCATAAGCTTTTTGTACTTGATACGCGTTGGGTCAACATCGCCCATGCGTTTTTTCCGGTTTTCTTCGTAATCTGAGTAGGTTCCTTCGAACCAATAGACTTGCGAGTCGCCTTCAAAGGCCAGTATGTGCGTACACACTCTATCTAAGAACCAGCGGTCGTGAGAAATGATCACTGCACAGCCACCAAAATTTTCTAAGCCTTCTTCCAAGGCTCGTAATGTATTCACATCTAAGTCGTTAGTAGGTTCATCTAGCAATAACAGATTAGCTCCTTGTTTAAGTGTCAATGCCAGGTGAACGCGATTTCGCATACCACCAGAAAGTTCACTCACTTTCTTGTTTTGATCACTTCCTCCAAAATTGAATCGGCTCACATAGGCTCGGCTATTGATCTCTTTTCCTCCTAGTTGAATCAATTCATTACCCTCTGAGATCACCTCCCAAACAGTTTTGTTAGGGTCAAGCTTGGTATGTTCTTGATCTACATAGGCGATGTCTACTGTTTCGCCGACTTCGAAGGTACCCGCATCAGGTTTTTCTCGACCCGTGATCATATTAAAAAGGGTGGTCTTACCTGCACCGTTAGGTCCAATGATGCCGACTATACCTCCTTGAGGAAGTGAAAATTCCAAATTCTCATAAAGCAGTTTATCGCCAAATGCCTTCGATACACCGCTCGCTTCGATCACTTTGTTACCCAGACGTTCACCCGCTGGTATGTACAATTCGAGTTTTTCTTCGCGTTCCCTTGCATCTTGTCCAACCAATTTGTCGTAAGCAGAGAGCCTCGCCTTAGACTTGGCCTGTCTTCCTTTGGGCGACATGCGCACCCAGTCAAGCTCACGCTGAAGTGTTTTTTGACGCTTTGATTCTGTTTTTTCTTCATCAGCTAATCGTTTTTGCTTCTGATCGAGCCAAGAAGAGTAGTTTCCTTCCCAAGGGATGCCTTCTCCTCGGTCAAGTTCGAGGATCCATCCTGCGACATTATCGAGGAAATACCTGTCGTGAGTAACAGCGATGACCGTTCCTTTGTATTGTTTTAGGTGTTGCTCTAGCCAATGCACAGACTCTGCATCCAAGTGGTTGGTCGGTTCATCAAGCAGGAGTACATCGGGTTCTTGAATCAATAGACGGCAAAGTGCTACTCTTCTTTTCTCTCCACCTGAAAGGTTTTCGATCTTAGCATCACTAGGAGGAGTCCTTAAGGCATCCATGGCTCTTTCCAATCTCGAATCGAGCTCCCATGCATTCATTTGATCGAGTTGTTCTTGCACTTTCCCTTGCTCTTCGATCAAGTCATTCATTGCATCTGGGTTATCCAAAATGTCTGGATCTGCAAATTTCAGATTGATGTCCTCAAATTTCTTCAGCGCATTGACTACTTCAGCAGCACCCTCTTCTACCACTTCTTTCACTGTTTTGTTGGGGTCAAGTTGTGGTTCTTGCTCTAACATGCCCACCGTAAAGCCAGGTGAAAAGACAACCTCTCCCTGATATTCTTTGTCTACACCAGCAATGATCCGCAATAGACTTGATTTACCCGAGCCATTGAGGCCCAAGACACCGATCTTAGCTCCGTAAAAGAAGGAGAGGTAAATGTTTTTGAGTACTTGTTTTTGTGGCGGGTAGATCTTGTTGACCCCTGCCATAGAGAAAATGATCTTGTTATCACTCATATCAGGCTGAATTTGAACTCAAATATGGAAAAAATATCAACTGGATGCTTCTGAATGAATGAAATAACTAATTTCGGGCTCAAATCAGATAAGAAAGAAGTGGGTAAGTCAACTTTTGGTTTTGTAGAAGAAGGTAAAGTGATCAGGAATGCCTTTGGTGCAAACAAAGAACGCATCATTGGAGAGGTCAATTCGACCGAAGAAGAATCGCTTCAGTATTTTGAAGAGAAGTTCGCCAAGTTGGAAGAGGAGGTGAATGAGATTGCTGAAAAAATTGGACAACAAGACAATAAGGGTTCTTTTCTCACCAAAGTGAATCATTTAAAAACATCTTTACCTGAATTTGATGGTTTGGGTGATTTTGTAGCGCTTGACGAGAAGTTGGACAAGATGCTCTCGGAATTGAACTTGTACATAGAGCAAAACCGCCATAAGAATCTTCAGATCAAAACGGCCTTATTGGAACAGTTGAAGCCTATTGCTGCTAGTCATGAGTGGAAAACTGCATCGGCTCAAGTGAAAGAGATTCAGCACAAATGGATCAAAACAGGTGCCGTAGCAGAAGATAAAAGAGAAGAAATAGAAGGGGAGTACAAGGTCTTAGTAGACGATTTCTATTCAAGAAGGAATGCTTTTTACGACGACTTGAATAAAATGATGGAAGAGCGTGAAGCTGATTATCAAGACTTTATCCAATCAGCGAAATCTCTTTTGACAATTACGGAGCTAGAAAAGCTACGTCCGGCAATCCATCAGAAGCAGGAAGAATGGAAGGAATTGGGTAAGATCAAGCCCACAAAGCACAGCGAGTTTTGGTCACAATTTCAAGAGCTGATCAAAGCAGCACTTAAGGAGGCAAGAAAGAAGGCCAAAAAGGTAAGTGGCGGAAATGTAAAGCAGCAGCTTGAAAAACTCAAGGCCTTTGCCGATCGGTTAAATGCAGCGAATGAGGAAGTGATACCAGAAATTGACCTCAAGGAAGTAAAAGAACAGTGGCGATTTTTTCAAAAGATCAAACACAAAGAGGCATTCGAATTGAAACACACAATTCATTTTGCAATTGAGATGCTTGCTGAAAAACAATTCATCAACGCCTTGGTGGACAAAAGAAAGGGAGATCGAAAAGATCTTAAGCTGCGTTATAAGATCAGTAGAGACCTATTAGAGAGAGATCGAAGAGAGCTACATACATTTCAAGAGAATTTAGGGAAATTCAATATGGCGGAGGGTTTGGATAACATGTTGACCAAAAAACTGCGACAACAAGAGCAAAAAGTTGAGGTCAAAAAGTCAATTCTGGAACAAATCAAATCGCAATCGTCTTGAATATGGTCCTGAGAGCTGTTTGAGGCCGCTTTTTCTAAGGTGAAAATAAATGGGTTTATCCTTTTGAAAATTAGTGATTTATTATCTTCTTTTGCACGCTAAATAAGGAGTAGAAAAATGTATTGGACGTTAGAATTAGCCTCATATCTCGAAGATGCACCTTGGCCTGCAACTAAGGACGAGTTGATCGATTTCTCAATCAGATCGGGTGCACCATTAGAAGTGGTTGAAAATCTTCAGGAGCTTGAAGATGATGGTCAACCCTATGAAAATATTGAAGAGATTTGGCCGGACTATCCGACCAAAGAAGATTTCTTCTTCAATGAAGACGAATATTAAAAGAGACCCTGGCAATCATGTCAGGGTTTTTTTTATTACCGTTAACATAATCTCCGAAAGAACTGCACACAGGTAAGACTGCTTTTAATTTTTGGAATGCTTATATTTCACTACTGATCTAATGAGACATTAGGTTCAGATGATTGCATGACATTCTAAAATTATTCTCAATGAACTTAAACCTAAAGGCAAAGCAAGAACGCACCTTTGATGCTATTGTAGTTGGCTCCGGAATTAGTGGGGGTTGGGCTGCCAAAGAACTTAGCGAGAATGGCTTGAATACCTTGGTACTAGAAAGAGGTCGAAAGATCGAGCACATCAAGGATTACCATACCGCTACTATGGATACTTGGGATCTTCCGAATAGAGGAAGAACTCCAAAAGAAGTAATTGAAAAAGATTACCCAAAACAGAACCGTACAGGATATACCACCGCTGAAGCACATCGACACTTCTTTGTCAAGGACAGTGAACATCCTTATCAAGAGGATACGCGCTTTGACTGGATGCGTGGTTATCATCTAGGAGGACGCTCTATTACCTGGGCTCGTCAAAGCTATCGCTTGAGTGATGTTGATTTTGAAGCGAATCTGAAAGACGGTATTGCAGTTGATTGGCCAGTGCGCTATAGAGATATCAAGCCTTGGTACGATAAGGTAGAGCGTTTCATTGGTGTAAGTGGGGAGAATCGAGGCTTCAAGCAATTACCTGATGGCGAGTTTTTACCACCAATGGAAATGAATTGCGTGGAAAAGGACTTTCAAAAATCAGTTGAATCTAAATGGAATAACCGATGGGTAACGATTGGTAGAACAGCTCACTTGACTCAGCCACTCAATGTCAATGATCCGAATCATCCGAATCAAGGTGGAAGAAGTCAATGTTTAATGCGAAATAGGTGTATGAGAGGGTGTCCTTATGGAGGCTATTTCTCGAGCTTATCGTCTACTTTGCCGGCAGGATTAGCTTCGGGGAATCTGACCATTCAAACGGATGCTGTTGTTCATGAAGTCATGTATGACGACAGTACAGGTAAGGCAACAGGTGTACGAGTAATCGATCAAAACACGAAAGAATCAACCGAGTATTATGCTAAAGTAATTTTTCTCTGTGCATCAGCGATTGCATCAGCAAGCATTTTACTACAGTCGAAGTCGGCTCGTTTCCCTAATGGAATGGGCAATGATAGCGGCGAATTAGGCCATAATATCATGGATCATCACCTCGGCGTTGGGGCTTATGCCCAAGTTGAAGGGTATGAGGATAAGTACTACAAAGGAAGAAGAGCCAATGGTGTCTATGTGCCGAGGTTCAGAAACCTTGGTGGAAGCTCTAATATGGATAATTTCATTAGAGGCTATGGTTACCAGGGGGGTGCTAGCCGTCAAGGATGGGGCCGAAATTTAGGGCTCGAAGAGCGTGTTGGTCCACAAGCCAAAGAAGCCGCAATGGAGCCAGGAACCTGGAGCATGAGCATTGGTGGATTTGGAGAGGTATTACCTCAACATAAAAATTACATGTATCTCGATTATGATAACTTGGATTCTTACGGTCTGCCTCAGGTGAGGTTTGATGCTGGTAATTTCCACGAGAACGAGTATGAGATGCGGAAAGACATGGCATCTGCTGGGGCTGAAATGTTAGAAGCAGCAGGTTTTAAGAATGTCGGTACTTATGATAATGGCCCACATATGGGCTTAGGTATTCATGAGATGGGTACTGCACGTATGGGTAGAGACCCTAAAACTTCAGTGTTGAACAAGTGGAATCAAGTGCATGCCGTTAAGAATGTATTTGTGACTGATGGCTCATTTATGACATCAGCTGCTTGCCATAACCCTTCATTAGGATACATGGCGTTTTCTGCCAGAGCGGCTAACTATGCGGCAGATCAATTGAAAAAAGGAAAGATTTAATCATGGAAAGAAGAGAAGCACTTAAAAACATAGGGTTTGGCTCAGCGGCAATTTTTAGCACGTCTGTATTGTTTGGATCTTTGCAAAGTTGTTCAGCTGCACCGAAAGTGAATTGGGTCCCTGTTTTCTTCAGTGCAGAGGAAGCGGCCCAATTGGAACGTGTTTGTGAGGGTATTTGCCCAAAAACAGATACACCTGGAGCATTGGATGCCGGAGTTCCGGCACATATCGACAAAGTGATGGCGGCGACAGCTAGTGAGCCAGAGATACAATTGACACGACAAGGACTTGCCGTATTTGTTGAGAACTTCAATAAAGATCAAGAAGTAGATTTCTTTGATGCGACCACAGAGCAGATGACAACGGTGATCAATGGCTACTTTAAGCAATATGAAAATAAACCAGAGACACTTAGAAGTCTAAGAGAGGCAATGCGTGAAGAAAACCCTTCTTTGAGTCCTGAGCTTCAAGAAGCGTTGTTTGTCACACAAATTGTAGACTCCACATTCTATAGTTATTTCACCTCTGAGTTGGTCGGTGAAACGGTCATGCGATATGACCCGATACCAGTCAAATATGAAGGATGTATACCATATGAGCCTGGTCAACGCGCCTGGTCGAGTGTGTGATCGTCATAAATCGAACGAGTCCTGACTAAAAAGTCAGGACTTCTTTTTTTTGATGAAGAAACTTAAAGCTCCCTCACCCAAATATTTCTAAACCTTACAGGGTTACTATGGTCTTGCAAAATGATGCTGCCATCTCCATGCGCTGGGTTTTTCGGGAAACCAATATATTCAGTTGTTCCTAA